>Ga0206803_1088_pt1 | contig 20954 bp, 16 predicted proteins | sample Alteio_BWOrgCont_61_FD_152909 | JGI IMG/M metagenome (GOLD analysis project Ga0206803, IMG submission 152909) | Enriched cells from forest soil in Barre Woods Harvard Forest LTER site, Petersham, Massachusetts, United States -... | ecosystem: Environmental > Terrestrial > Soil > Temperate forest >... | reverse complement strand
TTTAGTGACAACTTGAGCGCGAATCCCCGTTCCGCCTGGTTTCAAGTCCTCAGCATTTATCGAAGGAACTAGACGTTGGAGATCTCTTAAAAAAAGTCGCTTGCTCATCGATCGAGCGACCTCATAAAATCCAGCTTTCCAATATTTAAAAGCCATTTTCCAAAATCCCGAGTAGGACAAAGTTTGCCCCAGATCTTTCCAACATATATCCGTCTTTCTGTATCCTTCGCGCGCAAAGGCCAGAACTGCGTTCGGACCCGCTTCGATGTGCCCATTCATCATTTTTGTAAGGTGGACGCCCAAAAAAGGAAATTTAGGATCTGGAACGGGATAGATAAGCCCATTCACAACATGCTTTTTTTCGGCAGTTAACTCATAATACTCACCTCTAAAAGGGAATATTTGGTGCCGATTTTTTTGAAGCCCCAAGGAGAGACTAGCTAGCCGATCTGAGTAGAGTCCTGCACAATTTATGAAGACTGAAGATTCGTATGTCCCTTTTTTCCCGATGACATTACATATCGGCGATTTTCGTTCGACACGTTTCACTTCTTCGTTAAAAACTAACTCGCCGCCTTGTTTTACAATCCATGAGCAAAGAGATTTAGCCACATCTTTATAATTGATGATGTGGCAGCCTGGAATCAAGAGCGCTGCAATGGCCTCTACATTCGGTTCTATCTCTTTCAATTCATTCTTTTCGATCAGACGAATCGAAGGCACTCCATTTGCTTCTCCTCTGGAATATATTTCCTTAAGCTTTGGTATTTCTTGATGTCTTGTGGCGACAATTACCTTGTGAAGGCGCTGATATCCAATCTCATGTTCATCGCAGAACCCAAGCAACTCTTTTCTGCCTTCAACGCAGTTCTTTGCTTTTAAAGAACCTGGTTTGTAATAAATGCCAGTATGAATCACACCGCTATTGCGACCGGTTTGGTGCATTGCAGGCTGCGCTTCTTTTTCTAGGATGCGAATCCTAATGCTTGGATTTAGTCTTAGCAACTGGTAAGCAGTCGTTAATCCGACAATGCCCGCACCCACAATAGTCACATCGAAAACGTTATTTCCCATTCTCCCTACTCAATTTTCCTAAAAAATCTAGTGACCAGAACGACTTTTTAGCAACTCCAACCGATGAAATGTAAAACCGCTTTACATTTAGATTCGCCATATTCTGTGCAGATAGTAAATCTTTGGCGCTACCCAAAAAAATGCTATTGCACTATAGTGAATGTCGTTTCAAATATCAAGAATCATCGTACCAGATAGACACATGGAAAACATAGATTTTATCACCCAAGTCCATTCCAAAACAAAGCGCGACTACCTAAAGCGAGTGACTGAATATCCCAAAGCTGAAGCAGCGAAATTAGCTAAGAAATTTGATCTCGATTACTGGGATGGAGATAGGAAAACTGGTTACGGTGGATTTAAATACGATGGACGATGGCGTTCCGTTGCTGAGAAACTCGCAGCGCACTATCAATTGAAAGCAGGGCAAAAAGTACTAGATGTAGGCTGTGGAAAAGGATTTCTGTTATTTGATCTAATGACAGTTGTGCCTGGTTTAGAAATTCACGGCTTGGATATTTCACAGTATGCGATCGATCACTCAAAAGAAGAAATTCGCCCCTTTCTTAAACAGGGATCAGCTGCTAAGCTTCCCTTTGCAGATCACACGTTTGATCTCGTCATTTCAATCACTACTCTTCACAACCTCTATTGCTTCGACTTAGATCAGGCTCTGCGCGAAATCGAAAGAGTTGGCAAACAACAAAAGTACATCGTCGTAGAGGCTTATCGGAACGAAGAAGAAAAGGCCAACCTTCTCTATTGGCAACTTACCTGTGAAATGTTCTGTACCCCTGATGAATGGCTTTGGTGGTTTAAACAGACAGGATACAGCGGCGACTACTCCTTTATTTATTTTGAGTAATGACAATGCAAACTAAGATCTCTTTAATTATCCCCAATTACAATCATGCTCATTACTTACCAGAATGTCTAGATTCAGTTCTTTCGCAAACGCATAGAGCTGACGAGATCATTATCGTCGATGATGGATCCACGGATAACAGCGTAGAAGTGATTGAATCGTATCAAAAATTAGCTCCTGAAATCGTGCTCTTGAGAAATGAAAAAAATTATGGTGTCCACTATACGTTCAACAAAGGCTTAAAATTTGCTAAAAATGAACTTGTTGCAGGAACTTCCGCTGATGATTTAATTTTCCCAAATTTTTACGAAAAGGCGATTGAGCTGTTTAATCAGAATCCTGAGCTCGGCCTTGTTTGCACAGATTTCGTGATTTTTCAAGATAAAAAACCGTATGAATTCATCCCTTACAAACTTCATGCTTGCAAAAATTCGGTTATATTTCAGCCAGATGAATTCGTGGAATTATTGCGGAATACAAATTTTTTAATACCCGGGAATACTTGCGTCTACAAAAAGAAGTTTATTTTCTTGCACGGAAGTTACAATCCAAAACTATTATGTTTGTCCGATTATTATTTAAATACTCAAATTGCTCTTCATCATCCAGTAGGCTATGTACCCGAGGTAGCTGGGGGCTGCAGAATAGTCACTAATTCTTATGGACAAGCATTTCGTTTTGATTGGAAAAAAAGATTCAAGTTATTAGGGGATCTTCTCCATGTGCTCACTAAGGAAGCAGAGCCCAAATTCCGCAAAGCTTTTATCCGATCTGGCTATCTAAGCCTAAATGGATATTTTATGGTGCTTTTTTTACTATTTCACCCACGTTATTGGCGCTATCTTCCTTTTGTCGCTTATAAAGTAGCTCGCAGAAAATTTGCAAAAAGCCAATGAAAAATAAAATCAGCTTAATCATACCCAATTATAATCATGCACGATATCTACCCGAATGTTTAGATTCTGTTCTTGCTCAGACCTATAAAGCTGACGAAATTATCATTGTAGATGACGGGTCGACAGATCATAGCATAGAGGTAATTCAAGCTTATAAAAAAATCGCGCCAGAAATCGTACTTTTGAGAAATGAGAAAAATTATGGCGTTCACCACACCTTCAATGTCGGCATAAAAGCGGCAAAAAATGAACTTATAGCTGCTACAGCCGCGGATGATATAATTTTCCCCCATTTTTATGAGAAAGCGATCGCCTTATTCGATCAAAATTCAGAACTAGGCCTCGTATGTTCAGATTTTGCAGTCTTTAACGACATAAAACCTTATGATTATAGCCCTCGTAAATTTGGCATATGCGATAAACCCACAATCTACCGACCGACCGAACTCATAAACATGCTTAGAAAAACCAGTTTTTTTATTGCAAGCAATGCCTCAATCTACCAAAAAAAACTTCTTCTTTTATACGGTGGATATAATACCAAGCTATTAAGCTTGTCGGATTATTACTTAAACGCTCAGATTGCATTTCGACACCCCGTTGGTTATATACCTGAATCAACATCTGGAGTTCGACTCGTTTCAACTTCCTATGGGCAAAGCATCCGTTTTGCCTGGAGAAAACGACTTGGATTGATGAGCTACCTGATGCAGCTCGTCACAAAAGAAGAGGAGCCTAAATTTCGCAAATCCTTTATTCGCTCTGGCTACCTGAGCTTTAACGGCTACTTTATGATTCTTTTTCTGATACTGAATCCCAAATATTGGTTACATCTTCCTTATATCGCTTACAAGGTTATTCTCAGCAAAATTTCGAGATTTAGCTCTAGTTAGATCCAATCTCATAAGCCTATTTTGATGGGCCTTCATTCGACGGTACATATAATTCGTAATGTTCATTCGACCAGGCTAGTTTCGCATTCCAACCTTTCAATATTTTTTGATCAAAAATAGATATTTTTCGGTTCAAGTCATTTACGAAATCGGGATCTATTGGCCAGGTAAAATTCAATTCTTGCTGCTTCGGATTGTCCATAGCAACCTTAGTTTTTATTATCACCGGAGGTGGCGGCATTGCGGCAATCTGATCTAACTTCGCTATGAATCGATCAAAATCTAGAAAAAAGAGGCACGGATGGTCTCCAAGTGGCAATGTAGAAGAGGAATAATAAACAATAGGGATATATGGACAGGCAAGAATTCGTTCCTCTTTTTTAGCATATCGCTCAATTTCACGAACTAGAGAGCTTAAATTCTCAGCTCGATCCGGTTGCATAAAAATTCTATTGAGCTTTTTTAAATAATGCGAATTTGCAATCTGTATAATAGGGGGTCTGCTCAGATTAATTGGAGCTCTGATTGCTTTGATTCCCATAACCAGAATGATGGCACTCCCTATGCAGTATAAGGGGAGTCTACATTCATATAATCGGGCAACGCGTAAAAGCATGATAAATGTCAGGCCGCAAAGAAGAAAACTAATAACAATCCCTTGATGCAACCCCATGCTCGATCCGACCATTCGCAAAAGAGGCCAGAATATGCCAAGTATAAATAATACAACTTCTTGAAATGTTATTACTTTTCTGAGCAATAAAAAGAACATAATATTCAGCGAAATTAAAATCGGAAATAAATCGAAGCCGTCTGGCCACAAAATCTTTAGGCCGTTCTTAATTATAGGCCACTTAAAACCACAGATAATCATCAAAACGTAAAGCCCGACAAGCCCTATCGATGTAAATAGAGTTTTCCTTCCTGTTAGAGCGCCCCTTTTGATTAATAAATATAAGCCGAAAGAAAAACAGGAAATAATTGTTAAAACAGGAATTTTATTCAGTAATTGCGAAGATAGTAGTCGGAATAAAGCTGTGGAGGAATGAATTTTGGAAGGAGTCGGGAAAAATAAATATTCTCTTAGAAAACCCTGATATTGCAAAAATAAAATAAACAAAACGGCAGAGGAGAGGAACACTCCGATCACTTTAAGATAGGCACTCAGATAAAGTTTGAATTCTTTTTTCTGAAATAGATAACAAGCTAAAAGACAAGAGGGGATGACAAAAATAGTAAAAATCATTGTCATTCTGCAAAAAACCATAAGAAGACATATTAAGCCACAGACTATTGGATTTGTATTGCTAAGAGGATCGCGATGTAGTTTTAAAAAATAAAACCCAAAAATCGAATAAAGAAGGATTGGGATTGACACCCAATTTAGCAATTCAACAGGCAAACAAAATCCCGTTAATGTCATGACCAAAGCAATACTAATAGTGGGCTTGTAAATTTGAAATAAGGTATTCGCAGAAATTACTCCGGTTAGGGCAAGTGCAGCAACTCCCCCAATTTTTATTCCCCATAAACCGTAACTTTCTGTTATGCGCAACCAGAAACCACCAATCACATCGGTCAACCACCACAAAGGAGAACTTTTGATGTGAAAAATTCCAGACTGATTCGCCAACTCTTGATTTAATATATAATAAAAACAGTCATTGAGGTTGTAAATCAAATAAATATATGGAACTTGAGTTGAAAATATCAAACAAAATACTGCAAAAAGAATCGTCCATCGTTTAAAATCCAAACGCTCAGCAAATGCCAATTTCAACGAGTCTAGCTGTGTCATTATTCACCTTTAGTTTTAAATATTCGCATAACTAGCTGTTTCTGAAAGCGTTGCTTTACTTAGCTCAAAATATCTTGAAATAGTGTCGACGATATGGGTGATCGATTCCATTTCTAAATCTGCAAAAAGTGGCAATCTTAAAAGACATCGACTAAAGCGTTCTGAATTGGGAAGATTTCTTCCGTCGTGTTTTTTTCTGAAAAACGGCGATTTATGTAATGGAAGATAATGAAAAATTGCTGAAACGCCGTTTTTTTTGAGGAAATCGATTAACGACTGTCTCTCAGTAAATGATCTGCATATGATGTAAAAAAGATGAGCGTTATTGGTTGCAAAGGAAGGTATGAGAGGTATGGAAAGCAATCCTAAATCAGCCAAAGGTTTTAGCGTCTCATAATATCGATTCCAAATGGCAATTCGCCGTCTCTGAATTTCTTCCAGCGCTTCCAACTGGGCGTATAAAAAGGCTGCTATCATTTCGGCCGGCAAAAAAGAAGAGCCAATATCCATCCATCCGTATTTATTTACTTCTCCCCGAAAAAATGCAGATCGATTCGTCCCTTTTTCCCAAATAATTTCTGCTCTTAGGAAAGATTTCTTAGCATTTACAGCTAACATCCCTCCTTCACCAGAAGAGATATTTTTTGTTTCATGGAATGAAAAAGCTCCAAAATGACCTATTTTCCCGAGAGGAATCCCTTTAAAATAACTATCGATAGCTTGCGCAGCATCTTCGACAACGAAGAGTTTATATTTTGAAGCTAACTGCATAATCTTGTCCATCTCGCAAGCTATCCCAGCATAATGGACAGGAACAATTACTTTGGTTTTTTCCGTAATCAGAGATTCAATTTTATTGGCTTCGATGTTGGGGTGATCTTTTTGACTGTCGGCAAAAATGATTTTAGCTCCACGCAAAGCAAATGCATTCGCTGTCGAAGGAAATGTAAAAGAGGGCATGATCACTTCATCCCCAGGACCAATTTTAGTTAAAATTGCAGCCATTTCTAAGGCATCTGTACATGAAGTAGTCAGAAGAACCTTGCCAAATCCAAATTTTTCCTGAAAAAATTGATGACATTTTTGTGTGTAATATCCGTTTCCAGATAATTTTTTCCGATTCACAGCATCATGAATGTACTCAAGTTCTCTGCCTGCTATAAACGGTCTATTAAAGGGTACAGTCATAAATCCTCGGAGAAATTTTAATTTAGCATCTCGCAATCCCTAACAGCGAACCGCCCACCTTGTTGAATAAAGCTGGTTTCAGGAAGAAATCGCATTTCGTTAATAACGCTAATAACTTATTCGAAATAGGGTCAATTCTCATTTCAAAGCGTTCACTTTCATTTAAAGAATTGCCGCGATCTTTTCGAATCAAAGTTCTAAGCCACAAAAACGGGAGAATCGAAATAAAAAAATATTCAAAATACGTGGGGTTAAGGTCGCCATTCAAAAAAGTCTTTCGGAGAGATCTTTTGCTATATCTTCTATCATGTCCTGCAATAACATCATCGCGACTCCAGAGCCATTGATGAGCAGGCACAGTCAAAATCACAACCCCGCCAACCTTTAACATCTTTTTGACACATTTCAAAGCGAGTTCAGGATTGTTAAAATGTTCTAAAACATCAAAAAGAGCAATGACGTCAAATTCATTTTCAAAAGGGGGATTAAATATGTCAAACTGATACAACTTCTGTACGCCTCGATTTTGAGCATAGCGCAAACTATTCGAATGGATATCCGCCATTTCAACATCGAAACCCAAACTATTTAATTTTTCGGCGACAAAACCAGTCCCTCCGCCAATTTCAAGAACTCGAGCATTTTTTTGCACAAAACGAGTAAAAATTTGACAAATTTTATCTCTACGAGACTGAGTCCAAAAATGCATTTGTTCAGCATTTGCCAATTCATCCAAATGCTTTGCATCGTACGTAGAAAGGTTCTGATCAATTTGTGTGTCAAAAATCAAAACTCCGCGTTCCTCTCGATAATCTCTAATTAACGGCATAAATACAGACCCACCTTCATTTCAACAACGCAATTATCCCAGCCACAATTAAAATCATCCCAACTATTTTTAAATGGCTTATTGGTTCATGATACAAAAAGATCGCTAAGAAAAAAGTAAAGAGAAGATTCAAACACAAAGCCACTGGATACGCTCTTGAGAGTTCCAAATTCCCCAAGGCTATCATCCACGCGCATGCTGCCATAAAAAGCAAACCCATTCCTAGGATTGTTTGCCATGAAAACATAAGTCTCATAAAAAAATCTATGCAGGTAGACAGGGAATAAATATTAATAACGCCCATTTTTTGAACTTGGCTTTTTAAGATGAAGGCCCCATAGACGTTCAAAACAGCAAAGAGAAACACCATACTCCAAGCGATCATAATCGCTTTAGGGATAGGGATGCTTAAAACCATTGAAGAGAGATATTCCTTTATTCGCAAATCTAATATACCCTGTTAATTAACCTTCTTGTTTATCAAATAAATCGGTCTCTTTTTAATTCCAGCAAATATTTTCCCAATGTACAAGCCGACAACTCCTAAAACCGTAACCATAACTCCTGAAAAAAAACAAAGAGACGTGATTAAACTTGCATAACCAATCAAATGTATTTGTCCTGCAAAATACTTAATTGCAATGACGCCGGCAAAAATAAAGGCAAAGAGAGAAATTAGCAAGCCCAGTCCGACTATAAGCCTCAATGGTTTGTCGCTATAGGCTAAGATAATGTCCACGGCAAGGCTGATTTGTTTTTTAAAGTTATAAGAGCTTTGACCCTGAGGTCTTTTTGCGTGTTGAACAGGAATACTAACTCTATCAAACCCCACCCAATTCATCATCGCAGGAAAATAACGAATGTTTTCTTGCATTTTCAAAATAGAATCAATTACTTTTTTGTGATAAATCCCAAAATTGGCGATTGAACTATCGTATTTAGTTCCACTTAAATATGATAAAACTCGATAGAACAGCTTGGAAGAAATTCTTTTAGCCAAGGTATCGTGCCTTTCAAAACGGCTCGCTAAAACAATATCATAACCCTCTTGAGCCTTTTGATATAAATTGACGATCTCTTCAGGTCGATCTTGCAAATCACAATCCATAACCACAATCCATTGACCAGCGGCAGCTTCGATTCCTGCAGTAATTGCAGAATGCTGACCAAAATTTCTGCTCAATTTTATCCCTTTAATTCGGCCATCTTTTTTGCAATTCTCCTCAATTTTCTTCCAACTCTCATCAACACTCCCATCCTCGACTAAAATGACCTCAAAACAATCAGTGATGATACTCACACTTTTCGAGATTCTCTCAACCAATTCATCAATTAAATATTCAGACTGATAAACAGGGCTAACCATAGATATATACGGAACCTGATGATTCTTTTTCGGGAGTATTTCCTGAGTAAAAGAATGGGTATTTTGATCTATCGTATTCATGCTACAAACCGCTATGCTCTATCGAGAAGTTGTTCACTCTGAGTCTGTGTCTTAGGATCGAACAAAAAAATATTCCCATATTTGAGTGAAAATGTACAATCATTTCTAAATTTTACGCAGACCTGAAAATGCTCTTCAATTCTGAGATATTTATTCTTCTTTTTCTTCCGCTCTCTCTCATTGTTTTTTTTCTTTTGGGAAAATTTTCTCCTAGAGCCGCCATCTTAGGCATCATTCTTTTCTCACTCGTTTTTTATGGATGGTTTCAGCCTAAAAATCTATGGATCGTTCTTTTTTCGCTCTTGGCTAATTATGCTATAGCGTTAGAAATTCATTTAGCAAGAGAGCTACATCTTGAAAAAAGATGGTTTTATATTGGCGTTTTTTGCAATGCCCTTATACTAGGTTATTTTAAGTATACAAACTTCATAATAAATAACTTAAATATCTTTGGCCTCGAATTTCAACTTAAAGACATCGCGTTACCCCTTGCTATTTCATTCTTCACATTTCAACAGATTTCTTTTTTAGCTGATGTTAAAAGAGAGAAATTCTCATTTCCTTCATTTGACCAATACATTGCTTTTATCCTGTTTTTCCCTCAGCTGATTGCTGGTCCTATTCTTCGTCAGAAAGAGTTTTTCCCACAACTTGGGCGCGCCGAGCTCTATCGTCCAAATCTATTAAATCTGTCGATAGGGACTACGATATTTGTTTTTGGACTCTTTAAAAAAACCATTTTTGCCGACTTTTCAGCAAAAATCGCAAATCCTGTTTTTGCCGCCGCTGAAATAGGCGAGTCTCTCCATTTTTTAAAGGCCTGGATGGGACTTTTAGCTTTCAGCTTTCAGATCTATTTTGATTTTTCTGGGTATTCCGATATGGCGGTTGGTTTAGCTCGAATGTTCAATATTGTTTTCCCTATCAATTTCTTCTCCCCCTATAAGGCAGTGAATATCATCGACTTTTGGAGACGCTGGCATATCTCTCTTTCAAATTTTCTCAAGGATCACATCTACATTCCTCTTGGCGGAAATAGAAAGGGTATATTGAGAAGATTCGGAAATCTCTTCATAACCATGTTGATCGGTGGATTATGGCATGGGGCTTCTTGGACCTTTGTAATTTGGGGTGCACTTCATGGAATTTTCTTAGCCATCAATCACCTCTGGAGAGCCTTTAGAAGTGAAACTGTCCACAAGTTCAGAGTGCCCTTCTTTTTGAAGCGCTTAAATATTTTCATTTTAGTTTCACTTGCGTGGGTATTTTTTCGATCTGCAACATTCTCTGGTTCTCTAAACCTATTTAAGGGACTTTTTGGATTTAATGGCTTTGTTTTCCCTAACACTTGGATGAAATTTCTCCACTTTACAACCCTCTTTACTCCAAAAAACTTTGTGACTTTTATGCCGCCAGAGCAATTGATGAATGGTTTTAATTCTCGCCTAGGTTTTTTATTTTTCCTAATGATTGTGATTTGGAAATTGCCCAATATTTATGAATGGCTCTCAGACTACCGACCTTCTTTAGATGCTCCAGTCGAACCCAATTTCTCGAATGGGAAACTATTATGGAGTCCGAATTTGACTTATCTTGTTGTAGCACTGATGCTATGGTTCATTTCATTTCTAAATTTAAGAGAAGGTGGAGAATTTATCTACTTTCAGTTTTAAGGATTTTTTTCGATTATATGGAACAAGAGTTAAGGACTAATTATTTTACTTCGCTAATACATTCCCTTAGATTGCGCGCGTCTGTCGCTTTGGATGCTAAGTCCAATCCAAACACAAATTTAGAAAGCTCGCTCGCAACTGCAAAAGATAAAAACAGGAGTGCTATTTATGCTTTTGGATTAATTGGCAGTTTTTATTTTTTCTACATTATTTCAGCTATTTTGTTTTTTTATTCCCCTAACCATTTTTATTTTCGAGCCTGGGAGTTTTTTGATGAAATTGTTTTCCATAGCAAAGGGAAAAAGATAGTTTGGGAAGGGCTTGAAAAAGGTGACGGTTCAAGATCATTTCTTTTTCAATATCAAGAGGCATGGCAAACAAGAGTCAGCTGCAATGAGGAAGGATTTCGATCTGTTCCCTATATAGTGAATTCTTATCCCATTTTGATCTTAGGAGATTCGCATACTTGGGGATCTGGCTTAAGCGATGAGGATACGATTGCTTGGAAGATATCGGAAAAACTTAAGGTCCCAATTTTTAATGCTGGCAGGGCGCATGGACAACTTGAAAAAATTATCGATAAATCGTGCTTACAAAAGACTCAGTTGATTATAGAATTTACTGCATCACAGTACATTAACCAAGATATCTACAAAGAACCATTCATTCCTAAGTCTTATATTCCTTTGACGCAGGATTGCAAACCATGGTACGAAGTTGTCCCTCCTAAAAGATATTTTCTCCCTTACAAGTTGTTCAGATACTGTTCATATCCTGTTTTAAAAAACATCCTTTTACCCACTCAACTTGATGAATATCAAGTACCTTGGACTTATTATGACTCGAGAACAATGGATGATCTAGAAAAAGCCATAATAAATTTAACAAATCGAGCTCAATCTTTAAAAAAATTGGGGTACGAGTATGTTTTTGTTCCCGTACCTAGTAAGCATATTATTCAAGCAAAAGAAGTGAATCAATTTGCTTTAGATTTTCATGAAAAACTCGTTCAGGGATTGCTTGCGAATGGAGTTCATTCCATTAATTTGACCTCTCTATTTCGTGAAAAAAGAGATCAAGGTCTTTTTATCAAGACAGATTCTCATTGGTCCAAAAAAGGTGTAGAAATTGCAAGCGAAGAAGTGATCGCTTATTTAAAAAGTAATCATTTGATTGAGGGATTGAATAATGAGAACTGAATTTTTTAATTAATCAACATCAACTTTGAGCAATTCAAGATTCTGATAATAACGCATCAGATCTCGAGCGCGAGCCGCATCTTCAAAGCGCAGCTCTTTTGCAGCTTTCCGCATTTCAACTTCGCATTCCTTGATTCTGGATTCCAGATTGGGGATATCCAAATGAACTTTTTTACCAGTTGGAACTGAAGGTTCTTCGGCAAAGCCAAAAGTTTCTTCCAGCGAAGCGACATCCCCTCGCTTCGTACTCTTCGGGGTGATGTTATGTTCTTCATTGTAGTTCTGTTGATGGATGCGGCGATCTTTGGTGATAGTGATTGTATTTTGAATGGCCTTTGTCTCTTTGTCAGCGTAGAGGATGACTCTTCCTCTAATATTGCGTGCAGCTCTGCCACAAGTTTGAATCAGGGCTGTCTCTGACCGGAGGAACCCTTCCTTATCTGCATCGAGGATGACCACCAATGAAACTTCTGGCAAATCAAGTCCTTCGCGCAGCAAGTTGATCCCTACTAGTACATCGAATTCTCCGAGCCGCAAGGACTTCAGAATTTGCATCCGTTCCAGGGTGTCAATATCAGAATGGAGATACTTTGCTTTGACGCCAATTTCATTGAGATATTTGGATAAGTCTTCAGAGAGTTTTTTCGTTAGGGTCGTTACAAGAATGCGACCACCCCGTTCGGTTTCTTTCCGGATTTCTTCTAAACAATCATCCACTTGGCCTTGAGCAGGCCGCACCTCAATTTCAGGATCGAGAAGACCGGTGGGGCGAATGATCTGCTGCACAATGTCTCCCTCAGACTGCTCAACTTCCCATTGGCCAGGCGTTGCAGAGACGTAGATCACTTGTTTCATCTTTGTGTAGGTCTCTTCGAACTTCAGAGGACGGTTGTCAAAAGCCGAAGGAAGCCGAAATCCAAATTCAATCAGAGTTTGTTTACGAGATCGGTCCCCATTATACATGGCGTGCAGTTGAGGAAGAGTTTGGTGCGATTCATCAATGAAGAAGAGAAAATCATCGGGAAAATAGTCAATCAAACAGGGGGGCGCTGCGCCGGGTGGCCGTTGGCTGAAATGCCTCGAGTAGTTTTCGACTCCTTTGCAGTAACCTATTTCTCGCATCATTTCGAGGTCGTAGTTTGTTCGTTCCTTGATCCGTTGCGCTTCGATGAGGCGATTTTCTGTCTGAAAGTAGGCGATTCGGTCTGCGAGTTCCTGACGAATCGTATCGATGGCTTGAAAACGGACATTTTCAGGAGTGACGAAGTGGGAACCAGGGAAAATAGAGACCTTGTCGAGACGCTGGCGCACTTTTCCGGTGATGGGATCGATTTCGCTGATTCTCTCTACTTCGTCTCCAAAAAATTCGATCCGATAAGCGATGTCGTCTTCATAAGCAGGCACAATTTCTAAAACATCTCCCCGAGCGCGGAAGGTGGCTCGCATTAGGTCGTAATCACTCCGTTCGTAATGCAATTCTATGAGGTGGAGAAGCACATCATCGCGCCTTACTTGCTGCTTTACTGCGAGATTCAGAACCATTTGGCTATAGTATTCGGGTGTACCCAGGCCGTAGATACAGGAAACGGACGAAACGATGATGACATCCGGGCGCTCGATGAGGGAACGGGTTGCGCTTAAGCGCATTTTTTCGATTCGGTCATTGATAGCGAGGTCTTTTTCAATATAGGTGTCCGTTCTGGCGATGTAGGCTTCTGGTTGATAGTAGTCATAATAGGAAACAAAATACTCCACCGCATTGTCGGGAAAAAAACCCTTGAATTCCTGATAAAGTTGCGCAGCAAGCGTTTTATTGTGAGCTAGGATCAGCGCAGGCTTGGAGGCCTGTTGAATTACACTGGCCATTGTGAATGTTTTTCCTGAGCCAGTGATTCCAAGAAGGACTTGGGATTTTTTCCCTGATTGGATGCCAGAAACCAATTGATCGATCGCTTGAGGTTGATCCCCGGCAGGTTGATAGTCAGCTTTTAATTTGAACATAGTTACTTATTAAGTTTTTGAGGAATCCCGCTTCTTCTAAAATATCCAACCCGATCACAAAAAGCGATAACAGAATGACTACGGAAAGAAGAGAGCGTTTGAGAAGGGATCGATAGGAAGGAAGTTTCCAAGCCATAATAGCTGGCAAAATGCAGAGAAGGATGGCGACAAAAATCCCGGCAAATTGGAGCGCTACAATAAAGCCGCGCTGATAAGTGAGGACGAAAAGGAGCGGAGGCCCAAAAGTGAGGAGGCAGGCGAGCTCGCGACCCAGGCTGAACCGCTTCATATGAAGACCGTCGGTGAGAAAGTCGGAGAGGCTGAGGGAGACTCCGAGAAATGAGGTGATGATCGCAAAGAAAGAAAATATGCTGGCTGCTGCGCCAATCCAATGATTTTGAAGAATGTAGGAGAGGGAGGCTGCGCCTGTTTTTCCATTGAGCCAAGCGTCGACAAGGCCATGCTCCCCTTCTAAAGGCACTACGCCGAGGATCAGGAATTCCCAAAGAGCGTAAACGAGAAAAGGAATAAGACTTCCAATAAGAAGGGTAAGGCGGAGTTTTTTGGCATCGTGGTTTAGGTAGGTTGTCAAGGTTGGGATGATGATATGAAAACCATAGGAAGTGATGACGACTGGGACAGCGACCCAGATGGCATTAAGATCAGTGTGTTGAAGTAATGGAAATTGAATATGGGGTGGCAAAAAGGCTACGAGAAGTGCGTAGGAAAGGATCAGTCCGATCATAAGAAGCCTGTTGACCCAATCGACAGCCTGCGTTCCTAGGTAGACAAAGAGACCGAAGAGGATGAGGAGAGGAAAGGGGCCCAGCCAAGTGGGGGCAGCCCAGCCTGTTGCCCATTCTAAAGCCTGGAGAAAGAGAGGCGAACTTCCGGCGATGTAGGCAGCGGTCAAGGAATAGAGAAGGAGAAGATAGGTGACCCAACAAAGCGCCTTGCCGCCGACGCCAAGAGTGCGGCCCGCCATGCTAATGAGGTTCACTTCGCCCGGGCAGGCGAGATTGACGTCGAGGAGAAGAAGAGAAGTCGTAAAGAGAAAAAGCCAGCAGATGGCCAAGAGTGCGAAGGAAGGGAGAAATCCGGCAAATGAAGAGATGACGGGGAGCGCGAGCATGCCGGCTCCGATCGATGTTCCTGAGACGAGGAGAATTCCTCCAACAAAGCGGTTGGTGCGCAACATAAAATATCCTTTTAATTTAAAACGAAAAAATACGGGCGAGTTCGCAGCCAATGACAAGCAGTGAAAAGAGAAGAGCAATTATCAGGGCTGGTTTCCCTCCCGAAACATGGTAGTTCGATCTGTGTTTTCTTCGATATCTGCCAACCCACGCCATGCTGACAGGTAGAATTCCGAAAAGAATCATCGCACATATGCCGCCGGCAAAGCTTAGAGCTTTGAAGAAGATCTGAGGATTGTAGAGGGCAAAAAACAGGGGGGGAAGTAGGGCTAGAAGGCAAAGCCATCGGAGGTGTTTGCGAATGGGAGGTAGTTTGAAGCCATCAGCGAGAAAATGAGTAAGGGTCAGTCCTTGAGCTAGGAAAGAGGTGATGATGGCAAAAAAGGCGAACCCTTGAGCGAAATAGCTGATCCAGGTCGAGCCGAGGGTGGCGCGGAGGGCGATCGTCGCCTCTTCCCCTCTCTCATAACTTTCTTGGATGCCATTGGGACCTTCGAAAGGGACGACGCCGAGCACAAGAAGCGACCAAACCAGGTAGATGAGGAGAGTGATCAGGCTGCCACCAAGGATTGTGAGTCGAACACGTCTAAGATCCCCTTTCATATAGGCAGTAAGGCTGGGAATCATATTTTGAAAGCCAAAAGAGACAACCAGGACAGGTAGAGACAAAAGGGTGTATTTGGGAGCGGAGTGAAGAAGAAGTTGGGGGTCTATACGGGAGATGCCGAGGGCGATCATTCCGAGATACGTGACGATCAGCCCGACCATCAGAATGCGGTTGAATAGGTCGACAGGACGGGTGCCTAGGTAAACAATCCATCCAAACAGAGCCGTAAAAAAAAGTGAAGCTGCCCAAGCGGGAATAAAAATATGGAAAAGAGAATCTAAAATCGCAGAAAAAATCGAACCACTGGCAGCTATGTAGGCGACTAAAAGGGAGTAAAAAAGGAAAAGATAGGAAAACCAGGCGGCCCAACGCCCTTTTTGACCAAGAGCCTCTTTCGACATCGAGACAAGGTTCACTTGACCAGTGAACCAGCCGTTTACTTCAACCAGGAGAAGCCCAGTGAAGGCCATAAAAGCCCAAGCGATGAGAAGCATCGAAAGAGAGGGGAAAAAACCGGCTAAGCCAGTGAGAATGGGGAGAGCAAGCATCCCTGCGCCGATGCAGCTGCCGGCTATTAGAAGCATCCCCCCAAGAACGCTGCCGGGGAGTAATTTTTGGTGTGTCATGTTCTCGCTTTGAGCTTTTCTTCTTGTCGGACCTCGGCACCCAAACGGCCAAGTTCATATCCATCGAAGTCGACAAATTTAAAGAAACGCTCAAAAGGAGGCAAGGCAAGACTTACTTGGCGGGCCATTTCTTGCGCAATTAGGCGGTAAGTAGTGTGCCCGGCGGCTTGAGATCGGAGTTCACAAAGCCATTGGAGGGATCTAAGATTTACTTGAAAGTACCAATGGACATTGTAAGCCATTGGGACGGCGTATTGGGCTTCTTCAGGAAGTTCGGCTGCAATGGTGTCATAGGCTTTTTTAGCTTTTTCCATGGCTTCGATGTAGTCTTTTTCCATGTCTGTGCCGACGATTTCTGGTGGGGTGTAATAGCCGAAGTCGCAGGAGAGAAGCTGCCGTTCTTGAGTGAGCATCCGATGGCGGTGAAGATCTCGATAGACGCCAAAATCGGCGAGGATTTCAAAAGTAAAGTTGGCATGTTCAAGAGCTCGGGGAGATTTATGACGCCGATTTTCTCTAGACGAACAGGCGACGTCTAGGAGACGAGCTAGATCTTCCTCGGGGAGATGACGGCAATATTCTTGTAGTTCCTGAAGCCCAGCCGAGGTGCATCCGAAGAGAAGGGCCCCCCCGACTTTGGCGGGACTCGTTTTGTCATAATCGATCAGCCGGACCCCAGGCTTAGTCAGCGGCTCGATCTCTTTTGCATGGACATCAGCGAATTGATGGAGGTCGTTTTGCATTGATTCCATAAATTGGGCATAGGCTTGAAAATGCTTATGGATAGGGTCTGCTCGCCGGATGAAGGAGGGAACGACTTTGGAGAGCTCTAGATGCCCCTTTTTGCCAATTTCTTGCATTTCAGCGAGGTTATGACCATTGAGTTTTTGAAGAAGCGTTTCAAAAAAGCGGCCATTTCCATAAACCCCCATATTGGTCATCGCACTCGCGGGGAGCAATCCACGAAGACAGTCGAGAACTTTAGCTCGGAGAGCCGCTGTATAAGCTGATTTTGAAATCGTCGGTTCTTTTGGAAACCCCTGTTCGATGAGGGCTGTTAGAGGCGGTATCAATTTGCTATAAGTTTCGAAAAGATGGTTGCATGTCTCCAAATAGAGTTCCCGATAGGCTGAGGTCATGAGAACAGGTTCTTGATAGAAGAGAAACTGGCCATTCACTTTTTGATCGAAATAGATATAACGAGTTGATTTTTCAAGGGGAGAACCGCCGATGCGGCTGTCTTCAATGACCTTCGCAGCGAGCATTGAGATGTTTTCAATAGCGAGGTGAGCTCCGCCTAATTCTCCGATCGAGTCATCTCCGTAGCCATCGAGAATCCGATCGTAAAAGTTCTGGGCTTTTTGGATAGCAACAGCCTGATTTCCTGTGTCAGCATCGCTATATTTACCAGTAATGGCGGAAAAAGCCGTATCCTCATTCAGGATGAATTCTTTTAATAAAAGGGTGCGCAGCCCTAAGGTCGACCGAGAGTAACGGGAAAAAAGAGCCCCTTTGATCACTTCCGGAAGATTGCGGATGACAAAGATGTTGCTTGAGGTATTCGTAACGAAATGCTCAAGAATTTTAATTTGACTTTCTGTGAATTCTTCGTATCCTTGCAACATGGGACCTCCGTAGAAAAGCTTCCACCGCTAAGGTTGCCACAATGTCATTGGGAGATCAAGAGCCAAATTTGCTCTGAAACCCGTTTAATCAGAATAAAAAAGGATCTGCTATGACCATTCTCGACCCAAAAATGTTCAATTTACCCATTCGACTGAGACGCAATCGGAAATCAGAAGCCATTCGAAAAATGATTCAAGAAACTCATCTGACCCCTCATGACCTGGTCGCTCCTATTTTTGTGATCGAAGGAGAAAAAACCAAAGTGCCGATCGAAAGTATGCCCGGCGTTGAAAGGCTGACTATCGATTTGGCGGTGAAAGAAGCGAAGGAGCTGCATGAAAAAGGAATTCAATCGATCGCTTTGTTTCCTGTCATTGACTCGGCATTGAAATCGGAAGATGCGAAAGAAGCATGGAATCCAAATGGACTTTTGGCAAGGGCGATTCGTGAAATCAAGTTCGCTCTTCCCCATTTATGCGTGATGGCCGATGTAGCTCTAGATCCCTTTACTTCCCATGGACATGATGGATTGGCGAATGAAAAGGGAGAGATTCTAAATGATGAGACAATCGATTGTTTAATCCAGATGTCGCTGATGCAGGCAGAGGCAGGAATCGATTTTGTGGCGCCCAGCGATATGATGGATGGAAGGGTCGGCGCGATCCGAGAAGCTTTGGATGAAGAGGGACATGTTGGAGTGGGGATCATGGCTTATAGCGCGAAATATGCGTCGGCTTTATACGGCCCTTTTAGAGATGCTCTTAAAGTAAAGTTAGGATTCGGCGATAAAAAAACCTATCAGTTAAACCCAGCAAACTGTCGGGAAGCACTTCTTGAAGCGGCATTAGATGAAGAAGAGGGAGCCGATATTTTAATGGTTAAGCCTGCGACGCTCTATCTAGATATAATTGCAAAATTGCGAGAGCAAACAAAACGGCCTATCGCCGCTTATCACGTGAGTGGAGAATATGCCATGGTCATGGCAGCCCATCAGGCTGGATATCTCAATGCTCCAAAAGTGTTTTACGAAACACTTCTCAGCATAAAGAGAGCGGGAGCCGATTTGATCTTTACTTATGCGGTCAAACAGGTCCTCGGCCAAATGTAAAACCGCTTTACATTCAGTAAATCACTGGCTTCGTATTGTAGCGTTCCCAATAGAGCGTTGGGTAAAGCTGCTTCCCAGTGGCAGCCCGAGCGCCGCAATCGCGTAGCCAAGCAGACATAGAATATCCGATACGCGTGCGACTTGTCTTGTTCATGAAAATATCGAGAGGCAAAGTGATTGAAAAGCCTTTGTCGTAGTAGCGACGGAGGCCTATCACGTCTTCAGCATTTGTCAGGGTATACCAAAGGCCGACGCGCAATCCGCTGAGAAACGTGCGCCCCCCTTCAATACGGATCCCTTTATCTCGCGCAAGAAATTGTCCAGCGCTGATCTTGAAATCAAGATTAAAAGGCTTGTATTGATAGTAAAACTCGGCAAAATACTGAAGGCCGGTATAAGGAAAATAGACAGGGCCATTATCGGTTAGTTTCCGGATTTTTCGTTGAAATCCAACGCCGTAGTAGCCCCGTTTTAACAAAGAGGAGACTTCAAAGCCGATGGCCCAATTGAAATGAACGGGATAGTAAAGAGTTTCTAGGGCAGCGCCTGCATAGGCGGTTTCAAAATAGCCGAGAGAGAGGCGAGAAAACCATCCTTGCCCCATATTCCAACTCTTTTGAACAAAAGCTTGATCGAGATGAAAGGAATTCGATTGGTTATAGAGAATTGAATCAGTGCGAACATTGATAATGCGCGAAGGATTGGCCGCGTCTTTGGAATCAATATCCATCGCGCTCGATTTAACAGTATACGTTCCGCAAAGGTTATAATAAATTTCATCGAATAAATACCCTTCTGGATTAAGAGCAAATCCCACTTCATACTTGAACTTGCCCCGACTGCTGCCAAGAAAAGTGCGGAGCCATGGGCGAAAAGTCAGAATCCAAATTCTTTTATGTCTTTGAAAGAGCCGAGCCGCATCGTACTCGCCAGGTTTGCTGGAAGCTTCGCGAGTTGGAGCGACGACGCGAAATTCGGCTTCTCCGAGTTTCCCTTCAGCATAGCGCTTGAGATCTTGGGTGCGAAATTGATACTCATGAATGGGAACACCATCTGCTTCAGTAACTGCAGTGATAGTTTCTATGTTGGAGGGGGTCAGCGCGGCAAGAACATATTCAATGCGACTGCGGACTTCTTCTTCCTCTCTATAGCGCACATTGACGATTTTCATCCAAAGACCATCTTTTCCGTTTTCTCCAGGGATGAGATAGAGATTATAGAGATCAAACCCTTGTTCCTGAAAAGCATAAGCTAGTTCTTGACCAAATCTGCTGAAAGGGTCCAAATCGTGGAGTGCGGACTGAAACGCTACGCCTCTGAAATTTTACCATGAGATGGCCCTTCCTTTTCCTTCTTCCCTTGGCTCTCGTCGCTCAAGAAGAAACTCTTTGCTTTGACCAATCGCCCGCCGACCAACTTTTCCGCGATCTTGAAACTGTAGCGAAAATCAATCGTCAGATCTACGATCGCCTACCTTTAATGATCAATTACCAGCTGCAGGGCGGTTATTTTACCATGCCTTCTGCCCGTACGCATGATGCTGGCACGATTGGATTGGGGTATGCATATGTTCCCCCTTACAATATCTGGAGCCTTGGGTTTCAGTTTTTCGACCATATTGAAGGTACGGGCAATTATTGGATTTATCGAGGCATTCTCGATCAAAACATGGGTCATTTGGGCTTTGGCGAAGAGGCGGAACGAGCCGCTAACGTTAAATTCATTCTCCTGCGCAAAGAAGACGGATTTCCTTTGATCCCCGATTTTGCCATAGGATGGAATGATTTTCTGGGGACCTGCCGTTTCAATTCTTTTTACCTAGCAGCTACCCAAGAGTTTCTTAGCTACAACTTTGAAGCTACGCTTGGGTGGGGCAACGGACGGATCAAAGGTTTCTATGGAGGCCTCGCCTGGACCCCTTTTCGACA
>Ga0206803_1002_pt2 | contig 21019 bp, 18 predicted proteins | sample Alteio_BWOrgCont_61_FD_152909 | JGI IMG/M metagenome (GOLD analysis project Ga0206803, IMG submission 152909) | Enriched cells from forest soil in Barre Woods Harvard Forest LTER site, Petersham, Massachusetts, United States -... | ecosystem: Environmental > Terrestrial > Soil > Temperate forest >... | reverse complement strand
ACATGATCACGACAACGACTAAATACATGACCCCGATCCTTTTCGGATCGAGTGAGGTAAACCATTCCTTCCAGAGATACTTCCAGCGTTTGAGATAGGTAACAAGGCCTATTAGCAAGACGCCACCTATAATCATCCCGAGGTTAGCCAAGTTCTGGCTGATTTCGTGATTGAAGGCGTCCAGGGTCAATTTACCAAACATAGATTACTCTTTCATCCCCTGGGGATGCATGAACTTCATGATGATCTGATCGAAAAGACTCTCTTCTTGCAAGAGGTAGACCGCGACAGGGTTATCCATACTTGGAAGTGCTAATTGCTTATATTCCTGAATGCTTAAAGCCTTCGGCGATTGTTTAACAGATTGCAGCCATTGCTGAAACTCTTCTTCCGTAGAGGCCTTGGCGATAAAATGCATGCCGGCGAACCCCTCCCCGCTCAGATTGGCCGACGCACCTCTGTATTCTCCCACCTCATCCGCGATCAGGTGCAATTTTGTCCGCATACTCGGCATCGCATAAATCTGCCCGCCTAATTGGGGAATCCAGAATGAATTCATCGGAGCATCGGCCGTGATCTCAAAGTTGATCGGAGTTTGTTCGGGAAACTGCAGAAAATTCACCGTAGCGATTTGTTCTTCGGGATAGATAAAAAGCCATTTCCATTGGAGTGCCACGACTTGTATGCGGACGGGCTTTTTATCGGACACAATGGGCTTATAAGGATCTAGCTCGTACGTCCCTTTCCACGTCAAAACACTGATAACGACAATGATGATGAAGGGAATGCCCCACCAGAGGTACTCAGCCAGGGTGTTATGTTCCCAGTCTGGGGTATATTTGGCTTTATTGTTATGAGCCCTGTATACCCAAGAAAAGATAAAAGTCAGGATGTAAACCGGGATCACCACCAGCAGCATGATCGCTTGAATAATGAGCAAAAGATTGCGTTGCTCAAATGCGATCTTCCCTTTGGCAAATAGGATTGCGATATTGCCGTGATAATGAGCGACCTCTAACGGCTGCATAAGCAAAAAAAGCAGCAGTACAAAACCCGCAAAGATGAGGATAAAAGCTACGGGCTTTTTTGGTATCATGCCTATGCCTGTAAGCCAGATTGCGGGCCAATCGCCACTCCATTCTCAGAGCGACGCAAGCTACCAATCGGGGGTTCAAAAAAGTACATGAAAAAAGTTTTACGCAATCAAGTCAAGGTAAAATTTTGAGCAGATGCGCTTAAACTTTTAAGTTTACTTTTTCTTCCAAATGGCTTTAGATCCATTTTTTGTTTAATGCCACGATGACAGGATAAACAATGACACAAACAATATCGAGACCAGCAGCTACCTATTACGCTAAACCTTATCTATTGCTTGTTAAACCCGGTATCATGGCTGGCAATGCCATCACCGCAGCCGCAGGGTTTGCGCTTGCCACGAGAGGGCCTATAGATTTCGGTTTATTTCTTGCCGCACTTATCGGTCTATTTTTAGTTATCGCATCAGCCTGCGTATTTAATAATTACATCGATCGCGACGCCGATCAAAAGATGGCAAGAACGAAAAATCGCCCCCTAGCAAAAAGAATCATCCCCTTGCAAAACGCAATCACCTTTGCCATTTTTCTAGGTATCGCCGGCACCCTTATTTTGGCCCTATTCGTTAACTTCCTAGCCACAGCGATCGCACTCATCGGGTTCTTTGTCTATGTACTTCTGTATAGCTTTTCGAAATACCGCTCGACGCACGCGACTTTAGTCGGCAGCATCGCCGGCGCCGTGCCCCCCGTTGTAGGGTATTGCGCTGTCAGCAACACTTTCGATATGGGCGCGCTCCTATTCTTTATCATGATTATCTTGTGGCAAATGCCCCATTTTTACTCCATCGCGATCTATCGCCTTAATGAATATGCCGCAGCGTCAATCCCTGTTTTACCCGTGAAAAAGGGCATACGCACGACCAAAATCTATATAGTGTCGTATATCGCAGTTTTCATCATTTCTTCCCTTACACTGACACTATTTGGCTATACCGGCCTTGCCTACGCAACCGCCGCCGCCATCCTCGGCCTTGCCTGGCTAGCTCTCTCCATCACAGGCTTCAAAGCCACAAATGACAAACTCTGGGCCCGCAAAATGTTCATCCTTTCCCTCATCGTCGTCACCACCCTCAGCCTCATGATCCCCTTCAGCATCCAAGGCTAGCGCCTACAAGGCGGCTACCCCGTCGCCGCCTTCCCCTCTAAAGATTTCTCGTTAAAATTGGGATGGCAAAACGTGGCATCTCTTTTGTGGAGTGCGGCGACCTGGCGCCGCTTTTCTTTCGGGTGACCTGGCGCCCGAGGGCATCGTCAAGCCGATGCCCGACCCGCGCTGCCCAAGCCGCGCGGAAAAAAAGCGCGCCAGGTCCTTGCAGTTCTACACATCTTTTTCTTGACAAGCCGTCATTTATTGAATGCAGATTGAGTCGCCCTACGGGCTCTTTTTCTTTTTGCATATTTCCCCACAGTTCCCTTCGGTCACTATGGGCTCTAATCAGACGCCCTAAAGGGCTAAGATGCAATCAATACAATGATTCTGTTCAACGGAGCCCGCCCGGGCGATTGATGCTAGCCCGCAGTGACCGTAGGGAACTACGGGAAACGGGAGAACAATGTTTAAGAACCCAGAGGGCGATTCAATTGCATTCCGTAGTGGTTTGTCCCCACCATTTTCGATAGCAACTGTGTTACATCACCCCAGCAGCTTTTTTTTAGCTTGTTCAAGAACTTCTAATGCTTCATCAAAAAGGAATTCCCAACACTTCTCATTTGGATGCGGATAGAATTGTATGACGATTTCTTCGCTTTCCTGAGAAATTTCGGCCCAGTACTTAAGGAGGTAATGGAGACGTAAAAATGCCCTCAGAATTTTAAATTGGGAAAAATTCAAATGCAGGCAACTAGTTTTTTTGTTTAACCCGTCTGGGGCGAGGCCGGGCGGCTACGCGATTTGCCTTCTTTTTAACTATTCTGGTTTTGATTGTTTTTGGGGCAGGGACACCTCGCAATAACCCCTCTGTGCTCAAATCTTCATCTATTGCAGGCCAATGAATGCCGTAACCACCGCCACAGATTTCCCAATGCGATCTTTCTTTCGGGGTCGCTTTCAGCAATTTTGGATACCAAGCCAATGGTACAGAAATGGAACGACCATCCATGAGATCCACAACTAGAGAATCTCTGGTGAAATATACCGCCTCTACGCGCGCATCGATTTTACGATCCAAAATGCTCATGCCATTTATCCAGAAAGTGGTTTTGATGTTCAGTTACTAACACTTGCAATGTGTTGATTTCCTTTTGGCGAAATCCCAAATTTTTAGCTAATGAAACCTCTTCTAGCCAAAATTTAGCAGAAATGTTGTCTCTGTCTACGTGAATATGAGGAGGTTCGTCTGATTCGTTGCTATAAAAATAAAAACGATAGGATCCAATTCGGAGCACTGTGGGCATAAAACCTCATAATCCCGCCACATATTTTGATACGGCGGAAGAATAAAGGACAACGTATTTAAGTCCTTGACAGTAAGAGATGCTTGGAACTGGGTCGGGTCTGCTAGTTATTGCTAGCAGGTGACTTTATGTTCAGCCTAGATTTATAAATTGGAACCGATCTCAGCTCTTCGATCACGTTCAGAATGAAAGGCTAGTGCTTACAAAGCTGCGGCGACCTCCTCGCCGCCTTCTTCTCTTTCAGAAGTGAGGATTTTTAGAGTCGCTTCCAGGAAATCTTTGTCTTTGTAAAACTCGATGATTTTCCGCCGCGTCTTCAGGTAGCGTTCTTGTAAATGATGCGTTTCGGGATGATCGAGTATTGCACAAAAGCCAGGAGGAAACATCAATTCAAGATCTTTGGATTGAGAACCTGTGATGTAGGCGCTGATCCAATCTCTGGATTTTTTATGCCTTTCAAATATCTCAACATTTTCATTTTTAAAAGGGTCGCCTAAATTGTGTTGTTTACAAAATTCATCGAATTCATCTTCTGACATCTTCTGAATTGCTTCGTGAAAAAAATGGGAGTTATCTCTTCCATAACCCAATAGGGTTCCCAGCAAGCCATCATGATTATTTAACACTTCTCTGATCATCGGTTTGCGTTTTCCTTCTTCCAGGAGTTCGTCTCCTGAAACTTTACGCTGTAGGACGCGCTCAAAGTCGTCGGCATGCTGCTCAACTTTTTGGATAAAGTTTTTCTTGTTAACGACTAGGTACCAAGTCTCTCCAAATGGCCCTTCTTCGTAGAGAAAAGCAAATCGAGTCATAGGAAAAAGATGCTCGTACTTTCTCCATGTGTCATAGCTCTTTTGCCAGCGCAATCTGTGAGGAGATACGGAATAAAGAAATCGATCCCAGCAATCGCCGCATGGTGAGATTGTTCTTGAAGTTGCACCCAAAGACATGGGCTTTTCTCCAAGAAGAACAAAACCCATGGGATCCCAACTAACCAAATCTCGAAAAAAATACTCCAATCGGTCACGATCCCGCGGGGGCATTACTTTGAGAATTTGTGCGACATCCTTTCCTTCGTAATTGAACTTCGATCCGTCCAAAATTTGGAAAAATACAAATACGAAAAATATCAATAAAACAGGAAGCAAAGCGTGTTTTGTTTTCACTGTTTTGCTCCGCGTCTTCTACCGCAATTTTTGCAATATTCGGCCCAAGGTTTGTTCCAAAAACGACATTTACATTGCCAAACTTCATCCGGCATGACGTTATTGAAGTAGGCATTGAAAAAGAGGCCATTCGCATCGACTTGAATAGCCGTAGGCTGTACCCACACATCTCCGATGTTGACGAAGAGCGCCTGTTCGGAAAGCTGCACTTGGTCAGGATTGACATATGTTTTTTCGCAAGGAATGATCTCTTCCTCGGCTTGTATGGAACTTGCAACGCAAGCGAACATAGACAGAAAAGCAATGGCTGATTTCATAAAACACCTAGGTTAGTTTCAATTGAAATAGAAATTTCTCCATATTGAGAAGAACAAGCTTTCAATAAACAGAGGATTTTCTTCAGCAAAATAGATTTCTTGATACTGCTATTACATGTGGCGTCCCGAAAAATTGTTCGATGGGGATAGATTGATGAGTGCGGTATTGAGGCCCAAAGGGTGGGGCCATTTTTTAACGAGAACGATTTCTTGTTATAATTGGGATGGAAAAGCGCAGCATCTCTTTTGTGTGCGGCAACCTGGCGCCACTTTATTAGGCATCGGCTTGACGATGCCGCCGTGCGACAAGTCGCACGGAAGAAAAGCGGCGCCAGGTCGCCGCACTCCATAAAAAAGATGCCCAGCGCCCTTAAGTTAATGACATTGTGGCATTATCGTACATGGCAGCCGACGGCAGGTGGAAAAGTCATTAATTACAGTTGCCGCAAGAGAACATTCTTTTGGTGGAGCGGGATACTTGTAAACTCCGCAGTCTCTTTGATGAGAACGGAGGTAGTCGTATGGGCGATTATATGCCCGTTGTCAACGTTGAAGGTTCCCATCACTTTTAAAAGAGGCTCTCCGTGATGCCAATCAGGTTCCATGTGTGTGCGAAGAGCATCCTTGAATGTGAATTCTATATTGGGGTTGAGTGGAATGAAGGCAAATTGCACCTTGCGGTCGGACTTTCGCATTTCTGCGATCACTTTGACCTTGCATCCAAAGACATTTACAATGGTATAGCCCTCGTGCATTTCCTGACCCGAAGTTTTAAAAAACAGAGGTTCTGGAAGTTCCTTTGTTTCGTTGAGAAATCTCTCCCATAATTCTATTCCTTCAGGCGATGGTGCTTTTTTTTCCGGATAAACAAGTTCAAATTGAAGGACTGTATTCGATCTTCCCTCAGCTCGTACCCATGCCATATAAAATTTACCGCCCTCAGCCTCGGATCCTACGACAGATATATAGGGATGAAAACCCCATGCCCCGGATTTTAATCTATCCATTTTTGCACCCCCTTGGGCGAACTCTCCTATTATTTTCATTTTATTTTTGTCGAAATTTTCAATTTCCGAACGGCTTACATTTAGAGAGATCCTTGCACGAATAATAGGCCTTGAAAGGGAGTTTCGATCTTTGAAATAGGCTTTCAGCACATCCTGCGGCCCCCAATACACCCAATCACCATAATCCGTACCACCTTGAGGATCGAGCGCAATAAAATCCTTAGGGATAGCAGGCTCTACCCCTAAAAAGAACGCATATCTATCGGGCGATATAAGTTGTTGGATCCGCACCTCCTGAGTTACGTCTATTTCCTGCGTATTGCAATAGGAATTTAAAGGTGAAAAACTGAGTAAGGAGCAGAGCATTATTAGGAAAAGTCGCATTTTTAGATCCATTGTGAAACTTTCAAACTATTTGAAAAAGGTTGAAATTTAATTTAAAATAAAAGTTTAGAATGACTATTTTTTGGGTGGCACATAAAAACCGAATTTATTTTTTAGGCTCTCGATATAACTTTTTCTCGCCTCGAGATACGTTGTCCCTAAGTAATTGTGGACATCTTTGAGAGCAATGGAAGAACGTTTCGTTATATGATCGCTATTTGCATAAATATTTGTCGTTAGGAAAGCCTGATGCACGGCTAGCGGCTCGGAAGACCCGAGTGCAAAAATAATTAATCTTGTTTGAAAGTGCTCTTGATACTTCTTCGGTAACCCTTTTATGGCCTCTCTTGAAATCATGCCATTTTCACCATGCGAAATATGCAGCCATAATGCATCAGGGTTTGCGTTATTTAGCCGCTCAGACCAAGTGGCCAGGAAGTCACGCATTTGATGCACGGCCGGAGTAGTTTCACCAGACGGCTCAGCTTTGTTTCGTTTGCAGTCCTGAGAAACTCCGCACGTGGAATTATGTAGACCAATGTGCAGGATGCCTCCGAGATCTTCTGTGGTGTCCTTACAGCACTTCTCGAATTCATGAAGCTTTATGAACCATGCCCTTCTGTTGCAAAAGCGACTAATCCCCCTTCACGTGAGACAAGATCGCGGGTATGGTCCATGACATTGATCCTTCCTGCTTGCCTTTCCTTCGGTGTAATTTGAAGCTTATTCAAATGTCCGCAAGAGACTGCATAGTTTGCATTTTCATTTGCATTCTTGCTATTGCAAGAGGAATTTAAAAGGGAAAAACTTAGTAAATAGCAGAGAATTATTAGGCAAGATCGCATTTTTAGATCCTTAGTGATAATTGCAGGTAATTATTTGAGGCGTATTTCAGGTGTATGATTTATCGATGCTATTTGGTTCGGGCGAGTTTTTCCAGAGCTTCTTCGTATGGTTCCTCTAGAATTGTATAGAGTCTTTCTACCGGCCGTTCTGTTTTGTCATCGTGTTCGAATTCGAGTTTATGCTTCGTCATATTGACAAAGCGACCTGGCTTTTCCATTTTGATTTCCGATCCCGAGTAAAAAATTATATTTCTCGCAAAGGATACGTAAACAACACTACCATCCGTGTAATGATGGCCACTTTCCGGATTTCGAAAGGAAATAGACACACTAGCTCGGTTGTGTTTAAAAGGATATTCTCTCAGGTACGGCCTGATTTTTTCGTGATTATTAATATGCTTTAAAAGCTTTTGAGTACCCTGGACTTCGAGTTTTCTCGCCTCTTCGATAGACCCTTTTCGGTAGGCAACAAAAGAAACTTCGATCATCTCCACATCACGAGGCATTTGACCTCCGCCACCACTACATATTAGGTCGAATTCATGCTCCATTTCCTTCCCAAATGATCTAATCATTTCATTCACATACACTTCATAACCAGCTGGCGACTTTTCTTTATTATCCATTTTGAAACCAGTAAATATAATTATATAGATGAGGATAAAAATTTTTAAAAAATTATTTTTTAGAAGGATCATAAAATCCAAATTTATCCTTTAAATTCTTAATGTGTTCTTTTCTTGCATCTCGATACGTAGGAGCTAAGAAACCATGGTCAGCAAAATAAAGATTCTTTTCGCCAATACTGGATTTACAAGGCAGGTATCTTATATCATAGTTTGGGTCATCTTTGAAAGGTATGGAATAACGTTTTGTTATGCCATCACTATTTGAATAAACATTTAACGCTTGGAATGCCTGGTTCATGGCTATCGGCTCAGATGGCCCGACAGCAAAAATAAGTAAACTTTTTTGAAAGTGTTCCTGGTGCTCCGGTAGCCTCTCTAGGGCCCGTTTTGTAATCACGCCATTTTCGCTATGCGGGATATGCAGCCACAATGCATCAGGGTTTGCTTGTTTAAGCCGATCGGAGCAAACGGCCAGGAATCGACACATTTGGTAAACAGACAAAGTCATTTCACCGCGTTGCTCAGCCTTGTTTCGCTTGGCGTCAGAAAAAAGCCCGTAAGTGGGATTATATAGACCAATGTGCAGGATGCCTCCGAGATCCTCTGCAGTGTCCGCGCAGTTCTTCACGAATTCAGCAAGTGTGTTCATGATGCCATTCCCTTGTGTTGCCAAAGAGATAGATCCCCCTTCCTGTGAGACAAGTTCGTGAATATGATCAAAGATATTGATCCTGCCTGCTTGCATTTCCTCCGGTGTGAATTGCAGCCTATCCCAATGGCAGCTGGAGATAAAAAAGTCGGCCCTTCCCCAACCAAGATAACCATTGCACTGGAACATCTGCAGGCCGGATGCCCGATCAATCTTGTCGATATCTAGATATGCATAAGGAGTATTCCAAACATCTTCAAAAGAACCCCCAAACGGCGTCTCGGAAAGGCCGAAGAGGTCGAGGTAGTTGAGGGGATTACCGCGGACGAAGGCATAGAGGTTGGCTCCCTGGTCGAGGCCGGCAGGGTCGGGGGTGAGCCAGCGGCCTTCTTGTGGGGAGTAGTAACGGCGGCCGAAGTAGATAAGACCTGTGAACTTGTCGTGGCGTTTGGAGGCGAAGCGCCAAGGGTTGCGGTAATTATCTGAAGGTTCTTCGCCGAATGCAGTATAGGTATAGGACTCAAAGGTGAATCCCCAGTACGAGATGAGTTTTTGGACGTTGCCGAAGGTGTCGTGAAGGGGGGCATAGGCATGGCCGTCAAGTTCTATGGCGACGGCGGACGCGACTTCGGCGCCGAAGCCGTTGCCTAGGATGCGCAGCTCGGTGATGATGCCTTCGGCATTACAGGAACCGATTTCACAATTTCCGTCCCAGATGTAGAACTCTTGAGGATTCTCGTGCCAGGCGCCCCAGGAATAGGTCGAAATAATGGCTTGGAGGCGCCGATGCCAGGCGTCGTAGGCATAGCGGATGCGCCAGGAATTTTTCTTTTCGATGGCGATGAGGCGGCCTAAGGCGTCATAGCGGTACTGAGTCTCGTCGTCATCGTTGGTTTTGCATAAGGGGTTGCCGTTAGGATCGTGCTCATAATTCCGGTCGCTGCACGAGAGGAGTTGGTTGAGATCGTCGATAGCGCAGCTTTCAGAATCTTTTGTGCGCCGGTTATGAAGACTGTCGTAGCTATACGTATGATCGGCAGAGCCTTTGCCGTGTCCTTTTCCGTGTCCACTTTCGCTACTTAGATGGCCCAGTTCGTCGTAGGCGAAGTGTTTTTCGGTCCTGTCGATCAAGGTCCCCGTAACTTTGCCGGCTGCGTCAAAAGAGGTAATCTTATTGAGGAGATAGGAACTCTCCGCTCCGATCAGGCGCCCATTGTTGTCATAAGAGTAGTTCTGCTCTCCCAAGCCATAAATGAATCCTTCTTTGGCGAGGAGATTGCGGCTGGAGCATTGGAGATAGCGATGAGAATAGAGTGTATTGCCTTGCGCGTCGGTCCGGTGAACGGCGTTGAGGCGGGCGCTGTCGTATGTGTAAAGGATGCCCGAGTCATCGGGAAGAGTAAGGCTGGTGCGCCTGCCGAGAGGATCGTGGGTTGCGCTAAGGATAAGTCCGGTCGCTAGCTCTTCGCGTACAAGCCTTCCCCATGTGTCATAGCTGCGGGCGCTGCGGGAAGCAGTGACCGCATCCTCCACCTCGATGACTAAATTGTGCGCGTTGTAGCAGTAGGTGTAATCGATGGACTTGTCGCTTGCGTACTGGCGCATGCATCTTCCGAGAGGATCATAGAGCGATGTGAGGACGACGCCGTCGGGTTTAAAGGTGTTCTCCAGGAGCCCTTTTGCCGTGTACGTGTATCGCGTGATGCGTTGGAGAGATGTTCCTTCGGCTTCGGCCAATTGAATTAGCCGTCCCCTGCTATCCCAAGTGCGTAGAGTCGTGACGCGCCGTGCAGAAGAAGGGGCGATGACAGTGGAGGTCTCGGCTATTTTGCGGCCATTGCCATCGTAGCGGTTTTCTGTGCAGGCGAGTTGTTTGCCGAAGGCGCTCAGGATTTCCTCTTTGACGACATGTCCGAGAGTATCAAAGGTCTGAACAGCGCGGATGCCTAGAGGATCTGTCGCTATAATTTGGTTAACTTCCTGGCCTTGTGGATTTTGGTAGTGGTCATCATAGGTGAAATGTTGGACTCTTCCGCAGGCGTCGGTCTTTTGCAGAACGCGGTTCAATCCGTCATAAAGGGTCGCTTCCTGAACGATCCATTTGCCATCCCAGACCTGGGTTTCAACAACATTGCCCGCATCGTCGTAGATCAGTTTTTTGTGCGAGAGGAGGTGTCCAGCACTGTCTTCTGTCTTCTCTTCGATGAGTCGATCGAGAAGGTCGTATTGGTTCGAAACGACTGTTTCCCCCTGCTCGGTCTTGATTAAACGGCCAAGAGCGTCATAGGCGTACTTCGTTTCAAGGGCAGCCTGTTCGCTTATCTTACGGCCGGCGAAATCGTAGGTATAGCGGGTAGTATTTCCAGCGGGATCGGTATAGGTAAGGGGGTGGAAAGCAGAATACGTATAACGCTCTTCAGCTAGCAAGATCCCCTCTTTATCCAGGGAGCGCGCTGCGATTTTGCGGCCCAGGCTGTCGTAATCAAAAGCTGTTCGCACATCTTCCTGGTCGACCGTCTCCTTTATGAGCCCGTCAAGTGTATAGCTCTTTTGTTCAGACGTGCCGTCAGGGTAATCAGTGCAGATGATTTGGCCAAGGGCATTATAGGAGACCTTGGTAGTATGTCCTTCGGCATCCGTGCTCGCGATGGGCCGCCCTTTGCTGTCATAGCTAGAGGCAAGAACCGCAGTCTTGCCGTCGCAGTCTGGGGGCAAGGTGACTTGGAGGGGTTTGCCGCTGCGGCAACTTGGCTGCAGGTGTGCGGTATGGCCGTGCGAATCCGTTGCCGCAACTAAAGCCCCAAGAGCATTGTAGCTGTTATGTAGAGTTTGTTCGAGGTTATCGAACGCCGTGAGCTTTTTCCTGGTAAGGCGACCGGCGAGATCGTACTGGAATTCCTGGATCTGCCGGCCGCCGGGGCTAACTTCACGGGTTTTGAATCCATCAGGAGTATAGTTGTATCCGGTGGTTTGTCCTAAGGGGTTCTTTTTTTCAATGATCCTCTTCTGGGAGTCAAAGGTGACCTGATGACTGAAGGCGAGGTTGTCCTCATCGGTATAAAGGTCTTCCCGGCAGACCTTGCTGTGAACAGAGTAATGCAGCACTTTTTTCGAGAGCAGGATTTCCTTATTATTCGAAAGATCGAGGTAGTATTCACGGATGATGGCTGGTAGTCCTAAAGCAGGCATTTGCTCGCGTAGCTCCAGGCGGCGAATACGGCGTTCGGTGAGGCCTGTCAGGTCGTCTTTTTGTGGATTGCAACCGTCATCTTCGATAAGACAGATAAGGTTGTGATCGTCATTGTAGAAGGAGAACTCCCTTTTGCAGATCTTTCCCTGAGACCATATAAGACTCGTTTGTGTCAGATCTGTGTTATGGAGATACGCGAATGTTGTCTTGCAGCCGTTATCCTCCTCGCAACGAATGACCCGGTCCTTTTCGTCGTACGTGTAACGTTTTGCATAGGACTCGCATCCATTCGCGATGGGAAGGTTGTTGTCATCGAGGGCAAGTCCGGCAGGTGATCTGCCGGTGAGGTTTCCCCAAAAGCGCTCTTCAAGGACATTGCCCCGCTTGTCATATGAAAAGGTGCGGGCTACGCTATTACCTGTGACTTTATCTATCCAGCTTTTGCAACACAGCTCCCCTTTTCCAAAAGGTTGACCGGAGCCATAAGAAAAGCGTTGTTCTGCCACGAGGGCTTCACCACCTGGATGCTGTTCGAAGTATTCCACCTTGGTGGGATGGCCGTGCTCATCGTAGAAGTACGTGGTGCGATTGTGGTAGGGATCAAATACGTCGGTGATGTTCCTTAGCTTCTGATCGATCTTTTTTCCCTTTGTACGGTATACAAAACGATAAAGATTGAGCTTCCCATTATTTTCACCGACTGGCGCAGTGATGCACTTGATACGCCCTATGCGAGGATCGTTCCTTTCAAGACGGAAATGCATATCATCAAGGTCATTGTCCTTATATTTGTAATAGGAAAACTCGAGATAATTGCCGCTTTCCGATGACAGTCTGGTCAGGTTTTGATTGTCGTAATCGAAGTGGCGTTTTGACGTACTTGAACCATAGACATCATCCAGATAGCGATCATATTTTGGCTTAGTAAAACGGTAATGGAGATTTTGACCATCGCTGGTTTCGATATCGCAGTGGTTCAACTTGTCCGAATAATGAAATTTGACCCATGAATAGGTCTTTGTTTGAGCGGGATTTGTGGCTAGGATCTCGATGAGCCGACGCTTTCCATCGTAAACATATTTATAATAGTTGCCATTGGGCAAGCGTTCTTCTTGTAGATGATACTCTGCCTTTCCATCTCCGTGATTTTTTTTCAGGACGTAGATCCGCTCTCCATTACTCGGTAATTTGAGAGTGACACGTTTATAGCCAAAAATGATCTCATAGTTTTTCAAATTCGTGCGCGCGCTGATGACGCCATGCGCCGTATTGGTCACGCCTCCCCATTCTTCGTCCAAAGCTGGAGTAAATGGCCCAATGAGCGAAGGAGGCTCGCACGTAAAGCAAAGGCGGGAGCCGTTAGGCTCATAAACAACGATGCAGGTGCGCTCATCTTCATAATACCGAGGCTCGTAGTGTAAAATAAGATGCGGGAAAATTTGCCATCCACCCTCAATGCCCCACCTGCCCTGGATAAAGGTGCGGCTGAGGATAATGGGTACAACGCCTTCTACGCGTAGATCTTCCTGGGACGTGCAACAGCTGCCGCTAATGGGATCGACGACACCGCCGATGAGGAAGCCGGGTTCGCCCTCGGTAGTGGCGAGAACGAAGGGACCTGCTTGTTCGGAGAAAGCGGATGTGCAAACGAAAAAGATCGCTAAGAAATTGAAAAGATAAAATAATTGTTGTATCACGTTAAGTCGAAGTCGTTAGCAAAAAGTGAAAGAAAGTAAATCGTAATTCAGAATCTGACAAGTCTGAAAAATATCTTGAGACAACAATGCAAGGATACATATTATGAAAAGCACAACGCGTTATTTTGCTCTCGCCGTTTCCGTCTGCCTATCTGTTGGACAGCTTTTTGCTGTGGAGACCGCTACCGGCGATTGTCTTTGGATGCAGGATTATCTCACTCCTGTAACTGATTTCCCGAAACCAGGAATTATGTTTCGGTCGTATGCGAATCTTCTAAAAGATCCTGAAGCCTTTCATTTAGCGATCAAAACTTTTGCAGAAAGATATAAAGATGCTGGCCTGAATGGAATCGTCGGCGTTGATTCCAGCGGGTTTATTTTTGGGGCCGCGCTCGCCTATGAACTTAAAGTTCCATTCGTTATGGTCCGAAGACCTGGCAAACTCCCCCGGAAAGTAGAGCGAATTGACTGCGGCCTGCAGCATGGGAATGCCTCTTCTGAAATGGATGCAGAGCTGCTTCCAGAAGAACGTGACGAAGAAGAATTTGATGACGTGCTGGACACTGGTGCTGTTACAGAATTGGAAGAGAGTCCAGAGGCTGAAGTACTGTTTGATTGCAGTGAGTTTGGGAACGAGTCTTTTGAAATCGAAGTGGACAGCCTGCTTGTAGGCGAACGCGTCGTGGTCATCGATGATGTGGTGGCTACAGGAGGAACAGCTAGCGCTGTAGCAGAATTGGTCGAGAGGCTAGGCGCTGAGGTTGTTGAAGTTGCTTGTCTGTTCGAACTTTCGGCCTTACATGGGCGGGAAAAAATTGCACGTCCTGTATATTCTCTTATCGCCATCGATAATCCCGATGATGATGACTGAAAAGTTTTAAAAAGATTTACACATGAAAAAGTTTTATTTAGCTCCGTGTTTGTTTGCGAATATAATAGGCGCGGCACATATTGCTGAAACTCAGGCGCTTTCTTCAATCACTTCTCAGGCAGAAATTCGCTGCTTTTCGGCTCCTGCCTCTGCCGTGGAAAGGGAAGCGCAAGCTGCCTTTCAATACTATCTTGATGAAGTCGAACTAGACGCTAGTTTGACGAATGAGGAGCAACATGGAAAGGTTCAAGAATTTAAAAGGTTTGCAGAAGGTCTTTTTCCGGAGGCGGCTTCCCTTCTTAGTACTCTTCTTCTGCAAGAAACGCGTTCACGCATCATTGACATTCTTCACAATGCCGAACTTGAGACGAAAGAAATTCAGGCCTATCTTGACGATTATGAGGAGGTTATTCTTGGCGTGCAAAACATGACTGTGGAAATTGCCCGGCAAATGCTCTTCTTTGTTGCCGAGCTTAAAAGTCATCGGCAGTACGTCTATGAGTTTGGTATTGCCTTGGGATGCCCAGAAAAACAGCTGCTGCGTCATGACCTTTGCAAACTCCGTGTAGAGCAATTCGAAGGTTATGCGCGTTACTTTAGAGGCGGCAAGCAAGAGGATGACAAATTAGCCTATCTTACGGCGTGGGAAGTCCATCAGAATGAAGAGCATCACCACGAATCTTATAGGAAAGATGGTTTTAGTTTTGACGATGTTTCGGAAGAACGCCTACGCAATAATATGCTAGAAGCTGTTGCAGATCTCCTGGCAGCCACTAAGCAACGCGGCGGCAGCACCTTGATCGATTGGCTCGTCAAGGTCTTCCCTACAAAAAATCCTCATCCTCTTATTCTCCCTTTTTTGGAAGAAGCTCTCATAAAATCCCATGCCTTTTATCTGGATAGCGAGAAGAATCAAGACTCAGACAGCATCTTCAAAGGCTTTCCTTGCTGGAATAGCGATGTTGAAGAGGTCTTTCTCAAATTGAAAGGACACATCATATGAAAAAAACAATGCCTTATTTTGCTTTCGTTATTTCCGTCTGCCTATTTGTTGGAGAGCTTTTTGCGGTAGAGACCGCTAAGGCTACCGGCGATTGCCTTTGGATTCAAAATTTCATCACTCCTGTTCCGGATTTCCCGAAACCTGGAATTATGTTTCAGTGGTACGCGAATCTTTTAAAAGATCCTGAAGCCTTTCATTTAGCAATCGAAACTTTTGCAGAAAGATATAGAAATTCTGGCCTGGACGGAATCGTCGGTCTTGATTCAAGAGGGTTCATTTTTGGGGCCGCGCTCGCCTATGAACTTAAAGTCCCGTTTGTCTTGGTCCGAAAATCTGGCAAACTCCCCCGCAAAGTAGAGCGCATCGACTATAGCCTGGAGTATGGGAACGCCTCTTTTGAAATCGAAGTGGACAGCCTAAAGCCAGGCGACCGTGTCATCATCATTGATGATGTGCTCGCCACCGGTGGAACAGCTAGCGCTGCAGCAGAATTGGTAGAAAGGCTAGGCGCTGAAGTTGTTGAAGTCGCGTGCTTGATCGAACTTCCTGTCCTGCACGGGAGAGAGAAAATTGCACGCCCTGTGTATTCTCTTATTGCCGTCGATGGCGAATGAGTACCGTCACCACATTGTGCTCCAATGTTCTGCCGCGATTCCATTGGAAAAAGGGTGTTTCTCGCGGCGAAGATTTAGCAAGGCACACTTTTTAACTGGATATTCATTCTTAAATTCGACTAGAGATTGCGTCATATCGACTTTTGGCGTTGAAGAAAATTTAATCTCATAGGCGTCAAAGTGGTCACCGTAATCGATCAATAAATCGACCTCTAGACCTTTGCTGGTTCGATAAAAGTAACAAGGGGCTCGCTCCCCTTTCTCGGCAAATTGTTTGATTTTCTCCATCACGACCATGTTCTCGAAAACATGCCCTCCAAAAGGAGAATGGATAAGCTGCTCGACACTTTCAATGCGGAGAAGATAACAAAGTAATCCGGTATCAACAAAATACAATTTTGGAGATTTGACTACCCTTTTCGTCAGATTCCTAGCATAGGGCTCTAATAGATGGATAATGGATGTTGCTTGGAGCAGCATCAGCCAATCTTTTGCCGTCGTCTGTGAAATACCGCACTCTTTCCCAATCTCGTTTAAATTGAACAATTGTCCAGCTCTAGAGGCCAATAATATGAGATAGCGCTGAAACTGGCCTAAATCATGAATGTTGCGCATGGTCCGAAGATCCCGCTCGAGATAAGTAGACAGATAGGCACTGTGCCAAAATTTCGGGTTCAACTTGGGCTCTACTTGAAATTCGGGGTAAAATCCTTTAAGCATTTGCTCGGCAACTTCCCGTTCTTCATAAACATCCCTTTGGGGAATTTCTTTCCAACTCAAGGGATAGAGTTGAAAGATAGCGATACGCCCAGCTAAAGATTCAGATACTCCCTTCATCAAGGGAAAGATTTGCGACCCGGTAAGGACATATTGGCCGTGTTTCCTTCGGTCGGCGTCGACTTTCATTTTGATATTAGGCAACAAAGAGGGAACATATCGAATCTCATCTATAATGAGAGGCGCTTCATACGTCTTAAGAAATAAGGCCGGATCTGACTCGGCGAGATTGCGGACAAGAACATCATCGAGTGTCACATAATGATACTCTTTTAAGCAGTGTTGCAAGAGGGTAGATTTCCCGGCTTGCCTCGGTCCCGTGACGAGAACCACAGGGAACTGTCCAAGGGCCTCTTTAAGTGGCTTTTCCAGCCTGCGATGTAGGTACTTCATACTATTATTGCACCAGAAGGTTGGTGCAATTTCAAGATTTAATCTTGAAATTGCACCAACTTGCAGCATCTACCTCAGCATTACCTACTTACGAGCTCCATTTTAATGGCCGAAGCCAGGTCCGGTGCAGGGGGTTTGGCTCCAAGGTGTAGGCGCGGTCACGATATTCCCCTCTTCTGACAATGTAAGACGCGCATTCACATGTGCCCCGGGATAAGACTTGTGATTGGCGCCAAAAGCGCAAAAGCCTGTTAGGAGCGTTTTTCTGCTGGTTGGAGATTGGTTAGGCCCGCTTCCATGGAAAAGATACGGGTGCATAAAAAGAAGATCGCCCGGTTCTGCGTAGATCCAAACGAGATCCTCGTCTAATCCTTGCGGCTCCGGATAGTTGTTCTTGTCGATCCATAAACCGCCATTTTCCGGATTCATGGGGTCAATGGGAATGATGCAAACGGCATAACTGCCATTCCCCAGGATGTCTTGCCACTCGGGATCGAATGATTTACGGAATTGTATATCCCGATGCCTCTTAAAAGCGATACCGTCGCCGGGAAGTTTTGGGTGAATTTGAGAAATCAAATGTTCCAAATCGGATGTTCCCAGGATTTCAAAAAAGGTACGGACCATTTTTTCAGAGCGCACGATCTCTAACAATGCAGGCTGCATACCGCTGCAGCCGTTGATACGTGCGATAGAGGCGGTCTGGTCGGGGCGCCGTTTAAAAACGACCTTAGATCCGTCGATATGGATGAATCGCTCTTCGCTCGAAAGGGCCTGGCCATCAGTTTGTTGGATTTGCTCTAAGGCGCGATCGACAACTGTTGTCAGGTTTACATGCAGTCGGTTCATCTCTGTTTGACTGAGACACTGCCGCTTCAAGAAATACCCCTGCTTATAAAAGAGAGCAATGTCGTCTTGCGTGAGAAAGCCTTGCGTTTCACCTGCTCTTAGTGCCGTAAAAGAAACTAGCAAGAGCAACGTTACGATCACCTTTTTATAGTTTAACCTCATCGCATGTCTCCTATCTGGAAATTTAATCTCGACTTTGTAACTTTTGGGGCCCGAAGGCCTCGAGATATTTGTTCTCGGGGGAGTTCTTTAAAACCGGAAGGGGTTAAAAACCCCTTCCGGTTTTAAAGAACCTCCCAGTTCGATCTTGGGTCGAACGCCCGAGAGCCAATAGACGAGGCAGGCGGGTCCAAAAAGTTACAAAGTCGAGTTAATAAGAAATTAATCGAAGGACTAAAAAAACCAAACAGAAAAAGGAATCCATGCCCTCATCTTAGAGTCTGTTAAGATAGAGGAGACAGGAAGGCGCTTAATTTCTGATGAATGTACGGGAGTGCTTGCCCGAGAGTTTCATGAAGAGGAGGCGCGATAGGCCCTGTGGCCACAAGTTGATGAGTCGCCCCTTGCGCTTTTTCAGTCCGTTCCATTTTGCTTACTAATCCCGATAGATCCGGTAAGTGAGCTGCTGCAATGTGCAGGCTTTTCTGAAAATCGGGTAGATTTTCCATTAAATCTTCTCGCGCTGCCAGAAGAAAATCGAGCGGTCTTTCTACAGTCGGCATTTGAAGTTGAACCCCGATGTTGAGTTGATCGACTGGCAGTGTCAACAGGAACGACAGATCTGGAGCATTGCGGTCTCTTTCCGTAAGAGGGCCTCCCAAATCGAAGCACTTTCTTAGCGTCGCAATTACAGACGTATGGTCGAATGGCTGCGCGCCTTCCGACGCACAGAAAACAGTTCCTGCCCGAATATAGGGAGAAACGACAATTGTCGGAACACGCACCCCATAGCGATCAAAAGCAAAAACTTGATTCGGACGAGGAGGTTCCGGCGAGGTAGCATTTGGCGGGGGCAAATGGTCATAACATCCCCCATGCTCATCGTAGGTGATGATCAATAGAGTATTTTTCCAGTTTGGCGACGCTTGAAGTGTGTTATACACATCGGCTATGAGCTCTTCTCCAAATCGTACATCATGCGGCGGGTGTTGATCGTTGGGAAAATCCTGGTCGGCAAAATACCTCGGCTCGATAAAAGAATAAGAAGGCAAGGTGCCGTTTGCAGCATCTTGTTTGAATGTATCATAGTGATGAAATTGATCTGTGTGGGGCCATAAATCCGACAATGTAACCGCTTGGGGAAAATCATGGTAATAGATCTTCCATCCGTTTTCTTTTCCCAGTTTATTAAACCTAGTAAAAATGGTCGGCATTAAATACGGAAAATGGGTGGGCTCATTATTTTCATAGCCTCCGGCTGTTGCCGCATGGAGAAAAAATCGGTTAGGCCATGTTTGACAGGGCGCAGATGCAAACCAGGCATCGCATACTGCATAATTGCGGGCGAGCCAGCTTATGATGGGGAGTTGCTCCGGCACATAATAGTGCATAATCGCATCGGGCTGGGCCGGCTGAGAATATTGGAAGTAGTTTTGTCCAAAACCACTCATAGTTGGCGTTGCATTTGGGGGCGCAGCGCCGGGTCCAAAGAGTTGTTCATTGATATCGACAAATAATTCGCCGGGGTCCGGTGTCGGAACATTCATCGGCCCGAGCTGTCCTCCGCTAGGAGTATATTCATTCCATACTTTGATCTCTTTTGATCCATTCTTAGAGGCAAAGATATTCGATTCTTCGCCGCTGAGTCCGTTAAATTGATCGCTCTTTGGGTATAACTTGCCAAGCATGCTGTCGAAAGAGCGATTCTCGAGCATGAGTACGATGATGTGTTGGATATTTTCCAGCATGGGAACCTCCTTAGCTGCTTCCCCAATTCTAGAAAATAAAGGAATTTCTTTACAATATCTTTATACCAAGAGCAATTCCACTTGGTGATGATGATGACGGTGTTTAGGCGCATGTTAAAACTATTTTTAAATGAAACATAATAAAAATTGATTTTATTGATATTAATTCAATTACAGTTTAAAATCATAATAAAATTGTAATAAAACAAGGACAACTATATATATGAGCACTATACACACTAATTATAGACCGTGCGCCTGGGATAATTGCAACAGAGCAGCTGCTTTTAAAAAGCGCGGGAAATTTGTAAAACTCCCTGCTTGCAAAAACCACGAAAGGATATTTAAAGAATCACATGGCGGATATAAAGGATATTCTTTCGATGTAGCAGTAATAGATCATTTGTTACTCGATGAAACGATAAGTTTAGAGCATAGGCACAGATTATTGATTCAAAAAAGGAATGCAATACGTAACGAGATTGCTGGGCGTAATGATCATACTTCCTTGATTAAAATAGTTTATAAATGTCGAAACCATGCGATTTATGTTAATTCTTTAGAACATGATCTTAAAACCACATGCCATAGTATTAAGAAAGTAAATGTTCAGATCCTTAATGCAAGAAGACAAAGACGCGTTGCGCCCCTCTGGCCAGAAGCGCCTTTACCCACGGACACATCTGCACTTCCCACTCTGACTGCTGGATGGATGATGACAGACTGGTCCACCGCTTTACAATTTTTACCTCCTCCCCCATCGCCATGGTTTCCACCACAACCGCCACCGATCCCACCTCCACCGCCTTATCCGCGACCAACAACGATTGACTCCGCTTCCACGGACGCCCCTATCACCACTCCCCGCTAAAATGCGGCTAGTGGCGGGCGCCCGCTAACTCTTTGTGGGGCTCATGGCCCCATTCTTTCCTATTGGTCTTTCCTATTGGAGATGATTTTCCAGGCACTTTTTTTCTTCAACAGCCTACTCACTACGGAATGCAATTGAGTCGCCCCTGGGCTCTATTTGTCGTTAACCCACCCATAGCGACCGCAGGGAGCTGTGGGGAGCTACGTGTGGCCCACGGAGGTGTTGTATTGGCCTCTGTCGAGGAGGCTTTCGGCTTCGCCGGGGTTATCGACACGGAGCTTGAAGAGCCAGCCGTCTTTTTCGGGAGAACGGTTGATGTTAGCGCACGAGGCTTTTAAATCTTGGTTGACAGCGATGAT
>Ga0206803_1087_pt1 | contig 21198 bp, 17 predicted proteins | sample Alteio_BWOrgCont_61_FD_152909 | JGI IMG/M metagenome (GOLD analysis project Ga0206803, IMG submission 152909) | Enriched cells from forest soil in Barre Woods Harvard Forest LTER site, Petersham, Massachusetts, United States -... | ecosystem: Environmental > Terrestrial > Soil > Temperate forest >... | reverse complement strand
TTCAATGCGTAAAATGGTGGTGTTTTTACAGAAAGTAAAAATGGTCGTGCTTATAGACACAAGGATAAGACCCAAGACGAACTGTTTGAAAAGGCTAACATCGCTGCCAAAAAGGATCACATCAAAAAGCTCTTTTGTCGCAAAGGGAAGAAAAAGATTTAGAGAACCGATGATAACTGCTAGAAAAAGAAGCCAGGCAAAATTATGCACATTGGCCTTGAAAGCGTGCTTGGCCACTTGATACAGAGAGAGCTTGCCATCAGGGTACCCCTTATAAAAAGTATATCCGTATTCGTCGAGCTGCTCTGCTAGAGCTCGAGAAAGCTTTCTTTTTTTCTTTTCCTGGGTGAGGACGATTTCGTATTCCCCCTCTTTTTTAGGGAACAGGGCGACTGGCGTTTGCTGCGGCCCTAGAAATCCCAAAATGGGTTCAGCCGCCTCCTTCCACCATTCTGCTTTCAAGATGACTCTGCGGTACTGGATGTCGCTGCGTAAACAGAGTTCACGGATCTTGTCATCAATCGAAATGGATTGCGTCGGAGCATTGTTGAAGCTAATGCCCATTTTTTGGCCAATGGTATCGCACGCCTGAAAGAGTGTATCGCCTACATGCAAATGGGGAACGGTGATCTCTTTATTTAAAACAGACCCCAGGTTGAGTAGCGTCCGCTCGACTAAATCCTCTTCAAGCTGATGCCTTTTTTGCAAAAGGCCGAGGGCTTTTTCCACTTCCTCTTTTTTCTGGTGGAGGACCGTCTTAAATAACTCGTGATAGAGGGCATCGATCCCCTTCCAAAGCCCCTCTTTTTCAAGCGCCTGCGCAGTAGGGTAGGAAACCAGACTTGTTTCCTCCTGACTTCTGATCCAATGAGTCTGCATCATGGGGTAGAGAATGCCGCTTTCCTTAAATAACGAAGAAGGAGCGTCATCCTGAAAATCGCAGCGCCCAGCGATCAGTCCAGTCCATGCAAGTTGTTCTTTCTCTTCTGGAATATAGGATTTATGCGGAGCTGCTATTTCGCGAGGGTGTAATACAATCGATTCTCCAAACTTCAACGTCTTCGAAACTATCGCAACCTTGGCCGGGAAATAGGAAAAGATCTGATGGAGATATCGCTCCAACATCTTGCTTAAGTTATCCTTAAGAGCGCTTGACTTAACCGCTTCCTCCATGAGTACCGCGAAAGGGATCTTGCGAAGAGTGGTCTGCCGAGGCGATTGAAAAAATAGGCGATATTTTGGATCTGGGGAAGGGCCGAATCCCATGATAAGGCTGTCTTGCACGCAATGCACAATAAAGACAGGCAGAAAATGAGGGTCCTGCGGATCATAGAAAAAAAGATCTCCCAGCTCTTTTTCGACAATCCACACGGTAAATGGTTCGCTTAACTCGTAACGGACCGTCGCTTCAAGAGTGGTCTCTTCGCCGATGTGTAAAGGCAACGCCAACGTAGAGTCAGGCACAATATCCTCAATTTCTTGTTACACTAGATAAAGCATTCCATTTTGGCAAGAAATCGCCTTTCCTTAAGGAACTCATGGCCTTTGTTCACTAAAGGTTACCGGAGTTAACAAGATCGCAGTAGGTGCCGGGAACACTTTTTAGAGCATCATGAGTGCCTCTTTGCATGATGTTGCCTTTGTCGAGGACGATGATCTCATCGCAGTCGCGGATGGAGCTGAGGCGGTGAGCGACCATGACGCATGTGCAGCCGCGCTGGCGGATGTTCTGGACGATGGATTCTTCTGTTTGGGTATCGAGTGAACTTGTCGCCTCGTCAAGGATGAGAATTTTGGGGTTCATGAGAAGTCCCCGCGCGATTTCAATTCTCTGCCTCTGCCCTCCGCCTATATTCATGCCGCCCTCTGTCAGTTGATAAGCATAGCCGCCGGGTTTTGCGACGATTTCGTCGTGGATATCGGCATCTTTTGCAGCGCGGATGATCTCGTCATCGTTAATGGTATGGTCGTAGAGGGTAATGTTATCTTTAATGCTTCCGCTGAAGAGGAAGATCTCCTGATCAATGGTAGCCAGGGAGGCGGCAAGGTTTTCTCGTGAACAGTCTTGGCGTTTTTTCCCATCATAGAGGATCTCTCCCGACCAGGGATGGATGACGCCGGAAATGAGCTTGCCAATGGTCGTCTTTCCACAGCCCGAGGGACCGACAAGGGCGACCTTCTGCCCTGGTTCAAGACGCAAGTTGAAATTCTGAATAAAGGGAGGATCTAAGGGGGAATACCCGTAGTTGACATCGCGAAGCTCTAAATACCCTTCTAGTCGCCCAATCGGCTTTGCTTTGTCATTACTGCTGGGGGTATTGTGGATGCTGAAGAGAGAATCGATGGGATATTTCATGACATCGTCGATGCGTGCCATATTGATCTTGAGGGTTTGAACCGATTGGCCGAGATTCACGAGTTCGTTTACAGGAGCCGTGAAGCTATTGATAAAGAGCATGAGAGCGGTGTAGAGGCCGATGGTGAAATTCTCGGTCATGAGCAACCATCCCCCAATGCCGAATAAGGTGACCGAGATGAGTGTCTGGATAAAGGTCGGAAGAGTGGTGCTGAAAACATTGATCTTACCCAACCTTTGTTCCGTATTGAGCGCCTTTTTGAAGTAGCCGATGGTTTTCATGAAAAAGGCATTTTCGTCGCCCATGGCTTTTGTCGATTCGATAGCGCTTAAGCCCCCGATCGCAGTGCCGATGAATTTGCCGTAATCCTGTTGCAGCTTGGCGTAAGCATCATTGCGCCGTCTTTGCAAGAGAATGACAGCAACGAAATTGAGAGAAGTGAGGAGGATGACGATGGAAGCAATCTTTACATCGAACAAAAACATCAGGGCGGCATAGATAAAGATAAAGAGAATACTGATCGATGCTGGCGCTAATCTGCCTGTAAGCTCGTTGATAACGGCGTCGTTTAACGAAACACGGTAGGCGATCTCGCCACCATAGCGCTGTTGGAAGAAAGCGAGGGGCAGCCTTAGGATGTGCATTAAATAGTTTTGAGAAAAGGAAAGGGACAGCTTGGTATTGAACCGTATGAGAAGAAACTGCTCGAGCCAAATCAGCGATCCTGTCAAAAGAACAAGCAAGATAAGGGCAAAAATAAACCAGTGCGACCAAGAAAAAACATGCTGTGCGATGATGACATCGAAGAACACTTTATTAAAAAAAGGATACAAGGCCCCTGCAATCATGATGCTTAAGCCGCTGGCGAGAAGATAAATAAGGGGTTTTTTTGAATTCCGTAAGCGCGAGATGATCCCCGGCCAGATAGAAGGGGCGCTTCCTCCTGGGGTAAACTCCTCTGTTTTCTTAAAAGCCAAAGCAATTCCCGAATAGTTTTTTTGAAATTCTTCAAATAGTATCTTCCTCGGGCCGGAGGCGGGATCGTTCAAATAGACAAAATTCCCTGCGAACCCTTCGACGACGAGAAAATGGTCGAACCTCCATAAGACGATAAAGGGCGGGTTCAGTTCTCTTAGCTCGTCGGCATTCTTTCGAAAGCCAGTGACCTTTAATCCATATTTTTCGGCAGTCCTTTTTACATTGAGGGCGTTACTCCCATCGCGGGAGACGCCGCATTCAATGCGCAGCTCTTCCAACGGAACAAAGCGCTTGAAATAGGAGAGGACAATGCCAAGGGATGCTGCTCCGCATTCCACAGCCTCCATTTGAATCACAGTAGGTGTTCTTACCCTCTTTCTTCGTTTCACGGCGCTGGCCTCAAATGTCGAAAGAAAAAGGGGGAAACTTCTTCAGGCAGGATATACAGAATGGGTGGCTTTTCATCGACAATGGCAAGCACTTGGCCTGTAGTTCCTGCATCAAGAGGCCATGGAGGACCCTGTTTAGTGGACCATTTGTAGCCGCTAGGGGTAGTTTGGTCTAGTTCCAGGCTGATAGTGGCAAGGTAGACCAATTTTTCGTCATCGAGTAGAAACTGGGCGATCTCCTTATTTTTGACTTCCCCGATGATTTCCTGGGTCGTCACGGGGTAGGGGGTGATGTATTTGATCTTGCCGATCAGGTAGCCATATTCTTTAGAGTCAACTCCGGAAACTTGAATTTCTGCCTTTAGATTGACGTCTAAGCTCTCTCCGTGCTGCGCTCCAAAGCAGGCGATATATTGGAGATGCTGACCTTTGCCGAGTGGAAGCTCCAGGGTTGTAATGACAGAGCCCGGATCCACTCTGTCCCCAGCAGAGACGAGCAGTTCAAGTATCTTCCCCGACTTGTCAGAGTAAACATTGAGGAATTTATCTTGCAGCTGCAGCCTGGAAAGATCTGCTTGGAGAGCTTTGATGGCCTTTTTCTTAGCGTCGATCTCATCTTGGCGATAGATTTGGGAGTACTGTGCTTGCAAACTCGCAATTTGGGCTGTGTTGGATTTGATATCGAGTTTCGCTTGGTTGAGTGCATTTTTTGCCTCTTCAACATCTCTTTGCGCGAGTATCCCTTGCTGCTGCAGTCTTTGTTTCGCTTCCAGATCTTTTTCCAGAAACGGAAGCTTGCCCTGTGCAGATTGCACGGCAAGATTTGCGGCGCTAATCTGTTGCAAGATGGAGTTCTTGCGGGCTGCATCTTCGGTCTCGACCTGGATCGTAAATAAGAGCAGGCTATTTTCTGCTCGCGTGATCTCCGCCTCTTTTAACTGACTATCAAGAGCAAGAGTGAGGTTTTGCATCCGGACGAGAAGGGTGCCTGCCTCTATCGACTCTCCAGGATGTACGCAGACATTCGTCACCATCCCCTGAATTTGGGAGCTGACGATGTAGGGGCCTTGTTCGGTGAGGGAAATTCCATTGCCAGTGACTTTTATGGGAATTGAACCTAAGACACTCCAGACAAATATGATAAAAAATAGCGCAAATGCGGTAATAAGAGCTAATTTGCTCTTAATCCCCACAATTTGCATGAGCTCTTCTAAGTCCTCAGAGGAAGAAAGCCTTCTTGTTTGTGGCTTCTTCTCTGGGACATCGGATGTAGAACTTTCAGAATCCATTCTGTTATTACTCCTCTACATCACAATATTCTTCAATAAAGTTTTCCACCGGCTGATAGGGAGGATGGGCAACACACGGGTAGGTGAAGATATTTTCCACGTCTGTGATTTTTTGGTGGCCCTCCCTTTCCCACTCGACCAGAGTTCCGGAAAGCAGCCTAAGCAGTAGCAGGTTGGTGACAAATTGCACTTCGGAACTGATCTCGGAAGTAAGGGCTGAGAGCCAATTATTCTCAAGGGTGAGGAGAACGAAATAGGAGCTAAGGCCGTTTTCCAATTTTATTTTCTCTGCAGCCACGGTTTTCTGATACTCGAGCGCGGCGATCCGGTTCTTTTTCACTTCGGCAAGTAGAGCATTAGAGAAAGTATACGAGGTCTTGAAGCCCGAGACAACCTGGCTTTGCAAAAGATCTTTATTCACAACAGCTTGAGATTTTTCAGCCCGTGTCTGTTTAACTAGACCTTTTGCAGTATCATTGAAAATTGGGAAAGAGAAACTGAATCCGATGGTGTAGTCTTTTTCGGGGTTGCGCGCTTTTGTGGAGTCAAAAACATGACGCGCTCGGCCTTTAGCGGCTGTATTCAGGTAATTAGCGATGCCGATTGCATTCACTTCAGGGAGAAGGGAGTTTTTGGCGGATCGGAGATTGAGATCAGCCTCTCGGATCAAAACTTCGGCCGCGATGATATCCGCTCGGTTAACAGGGATCTTATCGAGAAGTCTATCATACCATTCTTGATCCAACCCCGGGTAGTTGCAAAAGTCGGGGAAATCGTCTACCACGAAATCGGGCACCTGCTGGCTATCGTCTGGAATAAATCCCATATTGAACAGGAGATTATTATAGGCAGATTTTACATTCTGCTCAGCCTGAATGCGGTTAGCAACCGCCAGGTTTAAATCAGCATGAGGCTGATAGGCCGTCGTAAAGCCCTGCTGACCTTCTTGAATCAGTGCATCGGCATATTTTGCGATTTCACAGAAGTTTTGCTCCATCATGAGCTGAATATCGAGCAGCTTCTTTGTTGCGACAAATTGCCAATAGGCGCTGAAGGAATTGAAAAGTGCGCTGGCGATATTTTGAACGTTTTGCAATCGAACGGCTTTGAGTTGTAAATTTTGTGTCTTTTCCAAAGTTGCCTGCGGGCTCCAGACAAGGTTGCGCAAGAGGGGTTGCGTGATCGAAAAACCGACGATTGTCGAATCCGTGGGATTGGGACTAAATGTGGGGTTAATGACATTGATATTAGAAAAATTGACGGAATACGTGGTTCCCAGCCTGGCCAGAGTTTGTAAAGAAAGGGTATTTGTGGTGGTGATCCCGTTAAAAGCGGTCTTTATCCCCGGCGGGTTCTGAATATCTCGTTGAAAAAACCGGGTGGTATCCGTTGCAAGCAAGGGGTTAAAAGCGCCGGTCGCCTGCTCGAGCACGCCAACTTGCGCTTTTATGGTGAGCTCGGATGTTTGTATAGACCATTGATACTTGAGGGTATAATAGGTTACATCTTTGAATGTTAGGTATGGCTGCGGCACCTTTTGTTCTAATTCTTCTACCTCAAAAACGGGAGCGGCTTGCGCTGTAAAAGAAAAGCAGACGGCAAAAACGACGAATAAAAGTAAAAAATGCATCCCTATTCTGGAGTAATAAAAGGATTTCCCGTTATTTCTACGGAATAAATGATAGCACATTTTTTGAATAGGGAACTATTTTCCAGCGGAGAATTAGAGATCTTAAACCTTGCAAAAAAATCTAATAAAACTATATGCCTCAATTACTGCTCTTATGCCAAAGGTGACTAATGAATAGATGGGAACTAGAAAAGAAAATCGTTATGAAAGCGTTGAAAGATCCTGAATTCAAAAAGAAGCTCCTCTTGCATCCCAAAGAAACCCTGAAGGACTTCTTAAAAACAGAAAAGGGCATGGATCTTTCGTTTCTAGACAAGCTGCATGTTAAAGCCTACGAGGAAAAAAAAGACGAGTGGATGATCTCTTTGCCTAATCCCGGCATTGAGACCCAGCGCCTATCCGATGCTGAACTGGAAAAACTATTCGCAGCAGCGTGTGAAATGTCTGCAGAATTGCCAACCTTTCTAAGACGCGATAAAAGTTGCCAATAGAAAAGCTATCCGCAGCAGGCGGATGTGTGGATATTTTCAGATTTTTGCACAGGATAACTAGCAGAATGTGCATGGTGCTTCTTATAGTAACCTAGCGTGACTCCATGGCTAAAAACTGGAAGGGCGTGATTGAGGAAATTCTCACTCACGTTGCGCCAACACCGTTTCCTGTATCATTTTTAGATCTCCCCTTTGCAGAAGCGCTCTGGCCCTGGGTTGATGTCGCTAGAAAATACTTGTGTTGTGCGCTTTCTTCGAATATCACCACCGGACAGCAAAGACTCCACGATCTCTTACCTTCGCAAGCTATTTCCTGCTTGGAACGTTCGCTGCTGCAGAGATGGAGCGATCTCTGCACGCCCACGATGCTTTTGGAATTGAGAATCAAAAGCCTAGCATTCTCCCTGACTGGATCAACACCACGAGAACGCTATCTAGACTTTCTTGATAACGCCTATCTGAACCGAGAAGGCCTCTCTGCGTTTTTCCAGGAATATCAAGAACTAGCGCGATTAGTCGGGGTATTTCTGCTCTTTTGGGTAGAACAAGCCACAGAGTTGACCCATCGACTAGAACAAGATAGCGCATTACTTGCACGCGCCTTCAACCAGGGCCAGCCGCTAGGAGCAGTTACCTCTTTGGATATGGATGCTGGGGATACTCACCATGAAGGCAGGGCGGTTGCTATTATCCACTTTTCCTGCGGGAAGCGCATTGTCTACAAACCAAAAAATGTTCAAATTGCCCAAACCTTTAATACGCTTATCGATCGTGTGAATAGCTTTGGCCTTACCCCGTCCTTAAAAAGCTATACAGTATTATCAAGACGGGATGCCCATGGAGATTATGGATGGGAAGAGGCGGTCGAGCATAAGCCCTGCGAGCATTTAGAAAGTGTACATCGCTATTTCGAACGAGCCGGCATGCTTCTTTGCCTCACGTACCTTCTAGATGGCACAGATATGCATTTCGAGAACATCATCGCCTCTGGAGAATTCCCTGTATTGATTGATCTGGAAACGTTTTTTCATGCACGTCTGCATAATCCGGGTCAACAACTTGCTGAAAGCACTATGCAACACTCCGTTCTGGCGACAGGGCTACTCCCTTTCTTTGTATTGGGAAAAACTGGAGAAAAGGGGATTGACATAAGCGGGCTTGGACAGACTCCTATCCAGCCTTCGAGACCACAATGGAAAAATATCCATACGGATGAAATGGAGTTGGGAGATTCATCCTTGCCACCCGCCAGATCAACGAATCAGGTGATTTTCGCTAATGACGCTATTCAGGTTGCCGATTACGTTGAGCAAATTGTACAAGGCTTTTGCACGCTTTATGACCTAATTAGCGACAAACGCAGTATTTTAGAAAACGAAAACTGGATCTTGCGCATGAAAGAAAATCCAGTGCGCATCGTATTGCGGTCCACAAGGGAGTATGCTTATCTTTTACGCAATCTGTATTCTCCTTACGTCCTATTAAATCCGGCAAAAAGAGAAAAAGAGTTAGAACTCCTTGCTCTACCTTTTGGGAGGGAGGTCGCGATACCCAATTCGATTGTAGTAGAAGAAAGAAATGCCCTTCTGCGCGGTGACATTCCCTGTTTTAACACTTTTCCATTTTCTGCTGATCTTCTAGTAAAAGACAAAGTCGTTGCTGCAAATTGCTTAGATCAGACCGCCTCTCAAAATGCTGTTACTCGCCTGAAGCAAATGAGTGCGGCGGATAGGAATCTTCAAGGAGTATTCATCAGACAATCCTTACGAATTAAAACTTCGGAAGTGCATGAAGCAAGCAGTTTTTCGTTAGTTCAAATGAACACTGAACTTCTTTCACAGCCTGCTCCTTCAGATCTGGAAATTCTCAAACAAGCAACTCAATTGGCTCAGCAATTGAGAAATCAGGCTTTTGTTTCGGAAGATGGGTCTTTGGGATGGATCAATCTTGAGGCAAATTTGGTAACCGAGCAGTACCAGATGCAGCCTATTAGTTATAACCTTTATTCGGGCCGCATAGGAATTGCCCTCTTTTTCGCTGCCTTAGGAAGAATTTCTGGTCAGGAAGATTGGTGCAATGAAGCGTTGCTCTGCATCAAACCTTTACGCGTAGCCATAGAAAAAGGAAATGGCAGGCATCTTATCCATGCATGTGGAATCGGTGGGATGTCGGGCGTAGGCAGCATGATTTATGGGCTGTTGCACATTGGAAAGATTGGTCATTTCCCGGAGTTAATTGAAGAAGCAAAAAAACTGGCGCACTCTATTGAAATACGGCATATAGAGGAAGATGTTGAGACTGATCTTATTGCTGGAAGCGCAGGCCTTTTGCTCATCCTTCTAAACTTTTATAAACACAATCCCGATCCAAAACTACGCCAATTAGCCTTGGCCTGCGGCGCACATCTTTGCAATAAAGCACAGGATCTAGGAGACGGTGCAAGGGGATGGAAATCCCGAGACACTGTTCCCCTCCTCGGGTTCTCACATGGAACCGCTGGCATCGCCTATGCACTTTTGAAGCTTAGCCAACTAGAAGAGGATCCACAATTCTCTTCCATTGCAAAAGGCGCTTTGCTATACGAACGGAGCCAATTTTGCCCGGAAAAAAAGAATTGGCCTCGGTTAAGCGCAAACAAAAGCACGGCCATGTGTACGTGGTGCCATGGGGCGACTGGGGTTGGGCTTGCCCGAATCGCTTCTCTACCGTTGCTTGCAGATCCCTCTCTCTCTGTGGAAATTGATATTGCGCTCGAAACCACACTCAACCATCTCGATCAGGGTCCATTGAACCTTTGCTGCGGTCCTTTAGGCCGCTTAGAATTCCTTCGAGAAGCTTCTTATGCTTTAGGACGAGGGAATTTAGACTCTATTATCCAGCGCACATTGCAGGCAATTTACCACGCTACAACTCGCCTAAAGACATCGGACACTTTCCATCATCCTGGCTTTATGCAAGGCTCATCAGGGCTTGGATATACCCTGCTCCGCCAAATAGATGTAGAACGCTGTTTGCCGCAAGTTCTTCTCTTGGAATAGATTTGATCTGTGCGCCACAAATCGAATAGGAGGGAGCTGTTAGACTCCCGTCCTTTTAGACCACCGCACATACGGACCATATTCTGCAAGAATCCCCTAGCCCGACTTCCCTCGATGCAGTCACCCCTTTGTCTGAACCAGCCAGCAACTTTCCTTCCCCCCACATCCAGCGTCTCCTGCAGCGAATAGCTTTTCTAGATCAGCTGTTGTTAAATGTTGGGTCTCCACTCCGGGATTAGGTATCGAGATCATCCACTCGTCTTTTTTTTCTTCGTAGGCTTTGATATTCATTTTGTCTAGAAAGTAAAGATCCATATCTTTTTCTGTTTTTAAAAAGTCCTTCAGAGTTTGCTTGGGTTGTGAAAGAAGCTTTTTTTTGAATTCAGGATCTTTCAATGCTTTCATGACGATTTTCTTTTCTAATTCCCATCTATTCATAATTACTCCTGTAGGATTTCATTCTTTTTCCTATTACCAAAGTTGAAATAACCCTACCAGGAAAAACCTAACAGATACTCACCAATACATTTCTAAATTTGGCTCTACCTACGAGCCCTTATCTCCGAATCCGAACTGCTAAGTTCTAATGCTTTGATTGCAAGAGCCGTAGTCAATTCTCGACTGCCATAATAGATGGTGTTTTTTCTTTGCGTGAAGAATGGATTTAGAGGCCAAGAACCATTTTCAGATTGCATGGAAATGAGCTGCATTATTTCTTCTGTGGCAGGAAGATCCATGCATCGAAGAGAAATGACTCGTTGAGCAAGCTCAATAGGGGTGGCTGCCATTCCTTTTCTCTTGAGAACTTTCTCTTTAAGAATTTGCATAAATCTGTCTTGTAACTTAGTGAACCGAGATACTAAACGTGCCGTCATAAAAAGAAAAGACTCTGCGGAAGGATAGTATCTTGTGCCGTCTCTGTATTCCTCCTGGACTAGGGTTTCGTACAGATAATCTTCAGTTGAATTTGCTGCAGATAGTAGATCATAAAGCCCAATGGCATAAAGAGCGGTTGCGCAAACAACTGGGTCAAGGGTATTTTTAAGCAAATGTCCTTTAGAAAAAAAGGTGTCAATAATCCCTTCCCCATTCACATTGTTCAAAATTTTCGAAGCTGTAGCATAACCTTGAATGCTGTCAATGTTTTCGCATTCAGTAAGAGAGATAAGTCCCCATGCGGTGTCATCTACATCAGGTGGGAGAAGAGAGCGGTCAGCAAAAAAAGAAAAATGACCCTCTGCGCAATAATATTGCTTTAGGAAGCTGCTCAGCATTTCTTTCATTCTCTTTTCCCAACTGAGAGGGGATAGTATCCCTAATATACACAAGGAAGAAAAAATTTCTCTCGGTCCTTCATCAGGTTTTTCCATTGTCATTAAAGAGCTCTTTACGGTCTGAAATCCGTTATTTGTAAAAAAGCTCTCCGTAAGAAAATGACAGGCCCTTTCCCTGGAGAAAGTTATAGTAAATGTATCCACGATGTTCTAACGATATGTTCGTATTACCCTGTTTCACTTCCCAGCGATGCCATGGTTACCTAAGGGTGTGACTGCTCCCTTGCCAAAAGGCGAACGCTGCTAGGTATTGCTCCCAGGCCATCCAACCCGAATGGGGTTCTCACGTTTATTTGGTCTTTTTAACTATATACAGACAACAAGTGTTCACCAAATAAATATTGAAGAGTTGAGCGATATTTTAGCAGCGTCTACTCGGATTTCGAGGTTCAATTAGTCGAAATCGAAGTAGAAGTCGGCATGTGATTATAAGGTGAAAAAATAAGATTGAAAAATAAATTCGCTTCCATTATCTACATAATACTCGTCACAAAAAGAGATTAGCATGATTGACGCTATCCAGAACCTAGATCTGAATTTTGTCATTGAGCGGTTAACTGAAAAGCAGAGATGGTCCCAGGAGGATGCTTCAGAGGCCGTCAGAAGATATAAAAACTTCTTGGTTCTGCACTACCTATACCCTGCTAAAAAGCTCGTTCCAACTACAGATATCGATGAAGCGTGGCATGCCCATATTTTATTTACCCGTGAATATGCGAATCATTGCCAAACGATCTTTCATAAATACCTGCATCATGTCCCCACACGTAGTTCTCCGAGTAAAGAGGAGAAAGAAGAAATGCATCTGGCTTACTGCTCTACATCCGTATTGTACAGACAAGAATTTCAAGAACCCTACTCTCTACAATTAGACGTCTCAACATTTTGGTAAAGAACTCAACAATATTTTTAGAAGGAACATTATGACAAAAAATCCCGATCGCATTCAGACTGAAGGCAAAATCAATGCGCATGCGTGGAAAGATCCTGCGTTCAAGCGCAAGCTTCTTTCCGATCCACAAGCTGCACTCAAAGAAATGGGAATGGAAAACATCCCGCCATCACTTAAGATTCAAGTGATTGACGAAGAAAAAAATCACTGGGTTATTGTTCTACATGTGCCTCCCGCTAATACCAAGGAGTTGTCCGAAGAAGAGCTGAGCAAACTTTCAGCCGCAGGTATATGTTGGGGTTGTAGCTGCAGATGAGCTGTTTTGATTTGCACTCTTCTTTTGGCAAGCTGTTGACGTTTCTTCCTGATGCATTTTGTAATGAGGTTCAACAGAAAAAATTAGAAAAGTTTCAAATATTCATACCTCCTGCTCTGACTCGATTATTTTGCTTTGAATCCCCCTTGCATTCTGAGAAGAACTGGATAGATACCATTTTTTATATGAATTTACTCGACGGGTCTCTCGCATCTATAAATAAATTCTTTTCAGAAAACAGAAACGATACGACTCATTTAAGTATTTGGAAAGATTTTTATGAACTTCTTAACGAAAGTAGAAAGGACAATTTTTTTGCTGAGCATAATTTAACTAAGATGTTTTTTGAATTTGATGTGGGCAGTTCGATCGCTTGGCCCCCCAAGCCCAGCGTATTTTTTTCTGTAACAAAAAATCATCGATTTGAAGAGATCTATAGGAAATTATTCGAGATTTTAAAAAAAACTGATTTCCCTTTTTCTTCTACTTTATCTAAAGTTGTTAAAGCATGTGCACATAGATCTCTGGAAATTTTTCAGGTAGGCCTTATGCTATCCAGAGATGTCAAAGGCGTGAGAGTATGCATTAGAGCGACTGAATTGAAAGAAGAAGTAGTGGATGATTTTCTTAGATCCATCGATTATCCGATTGACCGCAGTGGCTTTCTAGATTTATTAAAACGAGTAACTCCTTATTTTTCTTACTTTGCGTTGCATCTAGATATTGCCGAAGTTGTTAGTCCTAAATTAGGTCTAGAATGTTATATTAAACAAGGGTCTTTTAGTGAATGCAAGACAAACTGGGAGAATGGATTCAACTTTCTAGTTTCAGAAAAATTTACAACTCAAGAGAAACGGCGCGCTGCAATATCTTGGCTGGGAGGATTTAAAGAAGAATTGAGCGAAGGTTGGGCCTCTTATCGGCAATTTCTTCGCACAATCAATCATATCAAATTGATATATGCCCCGGGAAGAGAAATTGAAGCAAAGGTGTATCTAAGAGTTTACCAGCAATAAAAATAAGTGCCAGACCTATTAAAGCTCTATGGATATGCAATGGGACAATTATTATAAAATTAAGACGGGTCAAGCTCCATGTCCAATCGTTGCAAAAGCTCTCAATCTTTTTCAATCTCAGGGTAAAGCTATCGATTTAGGATGCGGCGCTGGAAATGAGGCGGTTTTATTATTGAATAGCGGCTGGGATGTATGGGCTATAGATGGCGACGCAAATGCAATTGAGACGGTTAAAAATCGAAATGATATCAAAGGCCCACGGAAATTAGTCGCATCATTAGGTAAGTTTGAAGACGAATCAACTTGGTCTACACTACCGGATGTGGATTTGATCTACGCCGCCAATTCTTTACCATTTTGCAAGCACTCAGAGTTTAAGAAAGTGTGGACCTATATAAAGCAGCATATCATGCCTGGTGGAAGATTTGCGGGACATTTTTTTGGATTGCTTTCACAAGATTTTCCTGACCAAGCAATAAGAAAGACAATATTTCTAAAAAAGGAAGAAATCGTGTGTCTTTTGCAAGAATTTGACATAGAATATTTTCAAGAAGTTGAAGAAGTTCTTGAAAAATGTACCGGTCAGCTTATCCGTTTTCATGTTTTTGAAGTAATTGCTAGAAAAGCATCATGATCCATACATGGACACCGTCTATATCCGTGAACCTGTGGAAACAAGGAGTGACCTGTACACCGCAGGTCCAGGCTTGAAAATGCCACTGAGTTCTTTTGATCCTAGTTGCCTAAATACTCAAACAATTACGCTTTTTTTTCAAAGAGGAAGACGTAGTTTGAACCTTGTACGTTCCCTGCGAGAACAGGGAACACCAATATCTTTTCCCTAATCGGCGGTATTGCTTCTAGCCGATTTTTTTGCCGCGGTCGTAGCGGCTGGCGGTCTCCTTACCATTTTCGTCGTAGCTTTTCTTGAGGCCGTGCAACTGATCATCGACAAAGGATTGTATAAGCTTAGGTTTGCCGCTGTCGTAGTATTTATTGAATTTGCCATGGCGCTTCCCATTGCGATATTCGCCTTCGAAGACAAGGACGCCCTCTTTATTCCAATCTTGCGCAAGTCCATGAATCTTACCTTGCACAAAGGTGACGTGCCCGGCTAGCTTCCCATTGTCGAAATAGCTTTTCTCTTCTCCATCGGGCTCGTCATCTTTGAACGTAACTTCGTGGACGACATCGCCATTTGGGAAATATTGAAAAAATTTGCCATGCCTCTTGTCGTTTACGAAATCAACGCAGAGTTTCACTTCACCTTTTGCGCCCCAAACATAGGCTTTGCCCTGCTTTTTACCATGAACAAAAGGAGTCATTGCCGCTTTATTGCCCTTTTCATCAAACTCGATAAGCTCCCCTTCCATCACCCCGTCTACATACGTACCCGTTAAAGCTCTGACTTTCGCTTCACCTTCGGTCGCTGTATAATAAACTTCATGGACTCCGTCCAGGCGATTGTGGGCGTAATGAAATATCACTTCCCTGCCATCCTGTAGCTTCTGGTAATGCTTCCCATGTAGTTTGCCGGCGTCATAATCTGCTTCTTCTACAAGCTGGCCATTTTCATCCAAAACAGTCTTTTTGCCTTGTAATGATCCATGCACATAGATAGCAGACGACTGGGGGGCGCCATTTTCGTGATAGGTGCGCTGCTGCCCATGCAACTCTCCATTTTCATCGTGAACAAAAAGGCGGGCGAGCTGACTTTTGCCACCTTCCCTTTTGGGATAATACTCTTTTTGCTCGCCGGCGGGTTTGCCACTTACAAATCTTTTTTCCACATAGGGAGCGCCATCCTCAAACCAGCTTTTGACCTCCCCTTCGAGGCGATCTTCCTTGTAGAAGGCTAGACCTTTGCGCTGGCCATTTTCGTAATACTCTTGTGCAGGGCCATCTTTTTTCCCCTGGATGTAAGCAATGACTTGGCTAGGTCGATCCTTACCCCACCAGCTCTTGAACAGTCCATCCGGTTTATCGTCTTCAAACTTGGCTTCAAAAACGATATCCCCGTTCTCATTCCACTCATGGTGGATCCCCTCTTTCTTCCCGGACCTAAACCCTCCGGTGGCTTTAAGTTTGCCGCTTTCAAACCATTCGCGACGTTCTTTGTCGAGTTTATCGTCCAGGTAATGTTCTTCGAGTTGCATTTTTCCGGAGGCAAAAAATGCCCTTGCTACACCGTGCCGCTTGCCGTCCTCAAATTCTACCGCCTGGGCAAGCTGGCCGTTTGCATACCACTCTTGGAAGAGGCCATGGCGTTTGCCGCCCACGTAGTTCATGCGCAGCTTACATTTTCCATTTGAATGAAATTCTGCTTGCTCCCCTTCAAATTCCCCATCGATATAGTGGTAGCAAATGCTCGGCTGGCCATTTTCGTACCACTCCCGGCAGTCCCCATGCAGTTTGTCATTCACCAAAAAATATTCGCTGGTTTTTTGCCCGTTTTCTGCAGATTCGACAATAGGCTTTTCCAGAACGCCTTCAGCATTGTAGACGGCGGAGTAGGCTATTTTTCCATTGGGATGTTTAATCCAGGTTTTTCCAACGGGCTTGCCCGCCTTGTATTCACCTTCTCCGAGCAGCTCCCCTGTAGTAGAAAAATAGCACTCTTTACCCTGTTTTTTTCCGTCTTTGTACTGAACGCGGAAACTCTCTTTACCATTGGGGTGGTATTGAATATGCATGCCAAATGGCACCCCATTTTGAAAATCCTGGACCTCGATGATCTCTTTTCCTTCTCCATAAATCACAACTGCAGAATTCTGGCTGCTGCTGTGTAAAGAACCGGCGTTATAGTTACGCAGCGCACGCAAAGCGCCGGAGTCATACCATTCCATAGCCTGGCCATGCGGGACGCCTTCTTTATGGGGGATTAAGGCTATGCGTATGCCTTTTTCGTTATAGCGAAAGAGATCGCCGCGGAGCTTTCCATTTTCAAAAGTAGCTTCTTCCTGCTTACCGCCATTTTCATAATAAGTAATTGCAGAGCCGTGGCGAAGGCCTTTCTGGAATGTGCAAATACCTTGCTCCTTTCCATTCGGATAAAAGAGGCGCAATTCCCCGTGCGCCACCCCTTCATCGTATGACGCCACTCTCTCCACCTGCCCATCTAGCGAAACAACGATACACAGCCCATGGGGCACAATCGTAGATCCCCAATCCTTGACCACAGGAGAATCCTCTGCCACTCGAACGACATCCGACTCCGACTTGACCATCCCGTTTTCATAGAAGATGATCTGGCGTACAGGTTCTTCCCTCTCTTGCGTTACCTGTTCAAAGAATACCAATTTGAAAGGCTGCCCTTCCGGATACGTTTCGACTACCTGCATCCGCCAATTTGGCTGGCGCGGTTTTAGCTGCGATGCAAGCGGAGGAGGGGGTGTCCCTTCTTCTGCAGCAATGGGCGCGCAAAAAAACGCGCTGCAAACGAGAAGCAAAGAACCTATCATACGCATAAGTGGCCTCAAGGAAATATTGATGTATTCTCCCTAGAATAGGCCATGGGATTCTTTAGGACAAGTGGGACTGGGAAGGAGGATGAACGTATTGTCATTAAATTCTGGTTACGATAATCTGAAGTACAACTTTAGATTATCTTAAGCATATGTTTAGCAGACTTTTAACGCCTTATATCCAGCAACTTGCAACAAAATATCCTGTTGTCACTCTGCTTGGGCCTCGCCAATCTGGGAAAACAACACTTGTTCGGGCTGCTTTTCCTAATAAGCCCTATGTTAATATGGAAGCTGCTGATAATAGGTCGCTTGCAACATTAGATCCCAAAAGCTTCATGCAGAATTATCCGGATGGAGCCATTCTAGATGAGGTTCAAAGAACGCCGCATCTTCTGTCATATATCCAAGTACGCGTGGATGAGGCGGATCAAAAAGGGATGTTCATACTTACGGGCAGCCACCAAGCAGAGTTGCATTCCGCGGTCTCGCAATCTTTGGCGGGAAGAACCTCGCTCTTGCGGCTTCTTCCACTCAGTTTGCAAGAAATGCGAAATGCAAACATAACGGATCCTCTGGAAGAAATTATTCTCAAGGGCGGGTACCCCAAAATCTATAAGGAAAACCTACCTGTATCCAATGCATATAGTAGCTATTTCCAAACTTATGTAGAAAGGGATGTGAGGCAAATCTTGCAAGTGAAGGATATCATCCTTTTTGAACGATTTATCAAGTTAATGGCAAGTCGGGTTGGACAATTGGTTAATTATGCAAGTCTCGCGTATGATGTTGGTGTGTCTGCCGTTACGATTAAAGAATGGATTGCAGTTTTGGAGGCTACTTATATCCTCATTCGCCTCGAACCTTATTTTGAAAACTTTGGCAAAAGGCTTATTAAATCTCCCAAACTCTATTTCGCGGATACAGGGCTGGCATGCTATCTACTTGGGATCGAATCTGTAGAACAGCTGATAAAAGATCCTCTTTATGGAAATTTGTTCGAAAACTGGGTTGTAGTAGAGCTGATGAAGGCCCGTTATAACAAAGCGATGGATCCGCGCCTATATTTTTACCGAGATGTTTTAGGACGAGAAGTGGATCTGTTGCTTCAGCAAGGCAGCCGCCTTATTCCAATTGAAATTAAAAGCAGCAAAACATTTTCTCCATCTTTTTTGGAGGGCTTGCAGTATTTCCATGAACAAACCCCTCAAAAAGCCGAAGGCGGCGCCGTGATTTATGCAGGCAAACAGTCGCAAAAAATAGGAGTCTTCCAGCTATTTACTGTCGAAAATTGCTCGCAGTTGATGAGTTAGGTTGCTTGAACAGGTCAGGACTTGGGTAAAAAAAGAGAGGGAGTCGACGCCGACTCCCTCTAGCTTGCAGAATAACAGCTTTACCTTATTGCATCGCAATCCAGCAGAGTGCGATACCCCATATCAAACGGAGAACCCCGCCGACTGTGATCCAGGCCTCTTCATGAGTTTCTGTCTTCAAATAGGCTTGCGGCACGAACATAATAAGAATTCCGCGTATGAAATAAGCCCATCCAAGGATTGTCACAAAAATCGCAATATTCCATACCCAGTAGTTATATTCATAGATGATAAAAAGACCTAGCAAAAGACTTGTCCAACCCATCACATAAATTGCAGCCGGTGATTTTCTGACCGCATCACATATCTTCTGACAATTTTTTCTGTACACAAGCATCCATAGGCCCACGATAAACGAATAGGGACCGAACACACTCGCCACTAACATAAGTTGATCCATTGTGCTTCTCCTCACTGATTGGGAACCCGATCCAGAGGATTGCGGGCCCGGGTTTACCTAATAAACCCAGACTTAGTACGTTTATCCCTTTTTGTCAAATACTACAAAAAATTATTATAGAATCGTGCTTTAGTTTTTGTTCAATTCAAGCAGCAAACTGAAGTCAATGATCTCTGAGAAATATCCACTATCTTGTACGCTATCACTTACGCCATTCACATGGATAAGGACAGGCCAGCAGGAAAAGCGCTTAGGAAGAGTCATGCAAGCTAATTTTTCTTTAACCTCACCTAGCACATCTGATTTCAATGGCCTAATAGAAAACTTGATTTCACAGGCAAAGAGAGTATTAAACCGAGTTTGAATCAGATAATCTATCTGACATCCTTTCCTAGTAGAGGTCTGTTTCTGAAAATAGGGATTGTCCGCAACGATGTCACCTGGCTTAATTCCCAATTTTTCCCAGATTTTCTTACGGTTTTTTAGTACCAGGTTTTCAAATTGAAGTCCCATTACAGAATTCCATCCGGGTAAAGAGGAGATATCTTGACTGTCAAAGCCGCCCCGAAGGATACGATCGCGATTTGGGATCACATGCTTTAGATAGAATCGCAAGTAATTGTCGCTCAATCGATATTGACTTAGTTTGGAAGATTTTCCAGATTTAACCCACCAGGTATAATCCCGTGTGATAAATCCAGATTCAATTAAATCATCTAGATACTCACTTAAAGTGCCGCTTTTTGGAAACTTAAGGGCATTGCATATACCACTAAATTCTAAGGGCCCGCTAGCAAGAACTTCTATGATGGGTCGATAAATTTCGCTCCGTTTTTCGAAAAGATCATGGAAGATACTGTCAAATTCATTGAAGAGTACCCCATCCCTTCGAAAACAGAGGTCTCTAATACTATCATCTGCATTTAATCCGGATTGAATTTGCTCTAAATACCAAGGCACCCCCCCTGTTACACCAAGGATTTTGAATACCTCGTATGCCGATCCTCGAAAACCTTTAGTCCTCAGCAGTTCATGGCATGTATGCAAAGGCAATTCCTCTAATTTTAATAATAGAGAGATCCTCCCGAAAAACGCTGTGCTGCTTATAATATTTTGCTCTATCCACGTGGAAACTGAGCCGCACAGCACTAAGATAAGATGCGGATTCTTTTTAAACTCTAGATCCCAGGCGTTTTTAAGTTTGCCTAAAAACGAAGGATCTTTTGAGCCCATCCATGAAATCTCATCGAGCAGGATTATGACTGGCCCATGATTTGTATTCCTTGCGAGCAAGGAAAAGAGAGTGGACCAATCTTGGGCTACAACGCCAGTCAGGCCAATCTGTTTGCCAAGCTGCTGCGCAAAAATATCTCTTTGAGATTGTTCATTGATCCCCGGGGCAGGAGGAATGCCCGCAAAAGTAAGAAAACGCTTGTCTTTGGCAAATTCTTCGATCAGGCGGCTTTTGCCAATTCTGCGTCTGCCCCTTATAACAATAAGGCTGGCGGATTTCTTTTTGAGGAGTGAAGAAAGTCTTTCCAGCTCTTCTTTTCTTCCTACAAATATATCGCTAGCCATATCACTTCCTCTGCACAATATTAGAGAATGTTAACTTTTGTGCAGAAAAAACACCAGCAAAAATTCTGCACAACTTTCAGATTTCTTGATTTTGTGCAGAATATAAGCTCTTAATAATTAAGACAATAAAGGCCTAAGCGGGTAAAAACTGTCAAGAACGGGGCTTTCTTTCGTAGCGGCCCATGAGTTCCGCCTGGGCGATAATGTGGCCCCGCATGGCCTTTTCGAGGTCTTCTTTCGTACACCCTTCTGCTAGAGAAAGCATTGTATCCAGGGCATAGATCTTTAGAAAATAGCGATGTTCGCGGTCGGGAGGGCAAGGTCCTTGATAGCCGAGCCGTTCGGTCCCTGCGCCGAGTATTCCGGGAGGGGGCGTATTCTCCGCGATCTCCCGAATATGAGGGGGCATATTGAAGACGATCCAATGGACCCAAAGGCCATCTTTTCGGACAGAGGGAGGAACATCGGGGTCATCCATCAGGAGCGGCTAGACTTATGGTCTTCTCAGGCACGCCTTCGATATGCAAGGGGGGACTTAATTCCTCGCCATCGCAGGTATATTTAGATGGAATTTTCGCGCCTTGAGCAAATGCGGAACTGGAAAGTTGCATACATTACTCCTCTTCTTCTTTTGGAATAGGTCGAATCGCCAA
>Ga0206803_1086_pt1 | contig 21277 bp, 16 predicted proteins | sample Alteio_BWOrgCont_61_FD_152909 | JGI IMG/M metagenome (GOLD analysis project Ga0206803, IMG submission 152909) | Enriched cells from forest soil in Barre Woods Harvard Forest LTER site, Petersham, Massachusetts, United States -... | ecosystem: Environmental > Terrestrial > Soil > Temperate forest >... | reverse complement strand
CTTCGACCTTATTTCTATGCAACACACGGAATGCAGGCGAATAAATCATGTTTTGGCAACAATCCTGCAGAGTCAATGATTAGCAAAAAGGGCTTATGCGGAGACTGCCCTGCCTTTGCTCCAGCATTGCAGGCTCTTCTTGAAGAAGCCGACCATTTTTATCTCCACCCCGCGACGCCTCGGCTACCTGTAAAATGGACAATCGTCCCAAGTTCGCTAGCTGCGGAAAATACGATACTCAAGGATATCTTCCTCACACATAGGTTTGATGGATTGTGCGTCGGTGAAGTTCATCATCATCAAAATCCGAAAAAATTCATCATCGACAACCTTGAAGCGTTCAAGAGCATGGGAGGGACTACGCTATTTCTCGAGCACATCATGTACGACACTATGCAACCACTATTAGATGCGTATTTTGCATCTCTTTCCGACGAAATGCCGCCGGTCATGGAAGCCTACTTAACAAATCTGGATGCAGGCCAACGGACTACAGCACCTTATACGTTCATGGCTCTCGTACGCAGGGCAAAAGCTGCGGGCATCCGGGTTGTAGGCATCGATACTAGCCTGTCTTATGGAGCTGGATACTCAACGTACGATGGAAGGCATGGATCAGATAGGATGAAAGCGATGAATTATGTGGCGCAGCAGATCATTAAATATGAAAAAGGGGCAGGTAAGTATATCGCATTGATCGGTAGCAGCCATGGTTCTTCTTTGCTAAATGAAGATCGATCGACCGCAGGTGTAGCCGAGCTTCTCCAATGTCCTTTTATTGTCATCGAAGATTCCACTAACAAAACAACACATGTGGAAGTGAATGTATCTGCTTTTAAGGGAGAAGTCGCACATGTTCACCTCTACCTGGCAAAACCACTGCCCGTCCCTTAAGCTCACTGTTGTGGAATAATTAATTAATATTAAAAAATCATAATAACTTTACCAAGGTTTAATTTGCATGGCTGCTTCACCATCTCCTAGGCATGCTGCCGGCGTTCCTGATCTTGACGCAACACTCTGTGAAATGCAGAGGGTGCAATCTCGCGTGCGAGCAGGCCATCACCATGTCACTAGGTCCTCATTAAAAGACCCGCAAAGGGAACTTGAAACATCCGGAAAAGCTCTTGCCCACATCCGGGCATCTCTCCAGGGGATAAGCGACCCTACGATCCAGAGAGATTTGAGAATACTGGAACGGGACTATAGCTGCCTGGTCAATCGCGTTAAAGTCGCCGCCCGCTTATTTCCTTCGTCTTCTACATCAAGTTCTAGCCATTCTGCACCCTCTTGCTCATCTGGTGGAGTGGTCAAGGATAAGAAAGAAAAGATGACGGCCTGCATCTCTACGACTCTCTGCGCACCTGTCGGAGAGAGGTACCTTAAATTCGCTACTCCGGAGACTGTGTTAAAGGCTGCAAGTCCGGATAAGTGCGGCAGTGTCCGAGAATTATACGAAGAATTAGAACGCCGCGGCTGGCGATCCAGCCTAAAATACGAGCTCGGAACAGATAGTTCTGGCCAACCTATCCTACGTTTTCAGCATTCCGGCCGGGAGCTACGACAGCTCTTCCTAAAACATGCTCTTATGTCGTTTTACTGGACTGGAACCGATATGTGCTTTTTTCGAGCCTATGGACCTCCTCAGGTTTCTGAAAAGGGGCTCACAGAGCCACGCGATGTAAAAAAGGCGCAGGTGAACAAGCTCATTGCGGAAGCTGAGGCCTATTTTGACTCGATCATTCCGCCTGAACCTGCGGCATTTCCAATACGTGAAGAAGCATTAGCATCCGATCGGTTGATCCTAGATGAGATCTATAATAGATTAGGGTTCGAAGGAGCATGCCTTGGCGAATGGCATAGCGACAAAAGCGCCCGGAAGTTTCTCTTCGACAATCTTGAGCTTCTCAAAGAATTTGGAGTGACCACCGTTTTCCTCGAGAGTTGTTTCTATGACACTTTGCAACCTTATCTCGATCAATATTTCGAGTCATCATCGCTGGACATGCCGCTGATTGTGGATGCTTACTTAAATGATCATGAATCTCCCGCTTTTTTTGCTGATTTCGTACGCAAAGCCAAGAGGCTCAATATACGCGTCGTCGGAATCGATACGAGTCTTGCTTTTGAAATCGAGAATGGCGATACCCGGGAAGAAGCAGGGGAGCGCATCATGACCATGAACTTTGTAGCCAAAAAGATCATCGACCATGAGAAGGGCCGAGGCAAATATATCGCGTTGATGGGAGGCGCCCATGCCCCTACAATGCTTGTAAAAAAAGGCAAAATGAATCTTGCCGGTGATGTCGCGATCCCTGGACTAGCCGACCTATTACAATGTCCTTACATCGGTTTTTGCGATACAGATGATGGATCATCCTTAGCGCTCCCGAATGTCGTCGATTACACAAGCTCGTACGGGAAGAGAAAACACATGCACTTGTATCTCAAACGACCAGCCAGCTAGGAAGAGCCATAGCTTAGTCGATTTTAAGATCCTTTTGGGTGGGTGGCGATGCGGCTTGGCCGCGAACTGGCGCTGGCATATCCATGTTTTAGACAATTCACCACGCCGCGCTAATAAGGTCCAAGGTAGAGGGTTAGGCTAAAATTTTTTTACACATTAAAAATATCTGGTATTAAAAGATGCGTATTGTTTAAAATTAAGAACCAACTTTATTTCAAATACACTAATTAGTTTTATGACTATTATATTATCTACCAACTGTTCTGGCAGTGCATTCGATGATCATGCAGTACTCAAAGAAATGCAGCGGGTGCAAGCATGCGTACGGGCAGGCCATTTCCATGTCACTAGGTCCTCATTAAAGGACCCACAAAGAGAACTCGAAATCTGCGGAAAAGCTCTTGCTCAAATTCAAGCATCCTTACAGGGGATCAGCGACCCGACAGTCCAGCATGATTTGAGAATACTGGAACGGGACTATAAGTGCCTGGTGAATCGCGTCAAAGTCGCTACTCTGCACTTACCAGCGCATTATCCACGAAGACCCGTACCCATACCCGTAACACCCGCTCTGTCTTTGTCTTCTTCGAGCAGTTCTTCCTCTAGACCTCTTCCTATTCCTATTCCTGTAGTAATGCCTACTCCGTCTTCGTCTTCTTCGAGCAGTTCTTCCTCTAGGCCTCTTCCTATTCCTATTCCTGTAGTAATGCCTACTCTGTCTTCGTCTTCTTCGAGCAGTTCTTCCTCTAGGCCTCTTCCTATTCCTATTCCTGTAGTAATGCCTACTCCGTCTTCGTCTTCTTCAAGCAGTTCTTCCTCTAGGCCTCTTCCCATTCCTATTCCTGTATTAATGCCTACTCCGTCTTCGTCTTCTTCAAGCAGTTCTTCCTCTAGGCCTCTTCCTATTCCTATTCCTGTAGTAATGCCTACTCCGTCTTCGTCTTCTTCGAGCACGCCCTCGCCTTGCACCTACTTCCCTTTTGTACGGCCCGATACCATTCTAACACCAGTAGATCCAAAGGATAACAGCAGCATCCAAGAATTATTTGAAATTCTAGAAAAGCTGGATTTGCGCAGCCAATTGCACTACGAAATGAGCACTGACAGAAATGGCAAACCTGTTTTGCGTTTCCCGTTCAGCGGCCGGGACCTTATCGGCCTATTCGCAAAACACTCGCAGCTTAGGCCTTACTATTCGAATTTGAATGGCGACACATATGACGACACATGCTTCTTTCAAGAATATGGTACAGCTGTTGCTAGCGCTAAGGGCTTACATGAACCCCGGCAAGATAAGCATGACATCGTTAGAGCGCTCATCAATAAGGCGATAGAGTTTAACCAGCAACCACACCCTGAACCCGTGGTATGTACGCTTCCCTGGTATGCGCAAGACGAGGATAAAGACATACTGAACGAGATCTATCAAGTAAAGGGCTTCCGAGCGCTATGCATGGGTGAATGGCATACACACTTGCACCCCATAAAATTTATGATCAATAATCTACAACTACTCAAGTCACTAGGCGTGGAGACTATGGGTCTAGAAATACTTTTCTGTGACACCCACCAACATTTGCTTGACGAGTTTCACACATCACCACCCGACGCTCCCATGCCGCCGGTTTTAGAGGCCTTCTTGGCTGCTAGATCATTCGAAGGTTGTAGTTACATAACTTTACTGCAAGAGGCTAAAAAACTTGGCTTACGCATTGTAGCCCTCGATTCGAGCCTGGCTTTTGAAATCATGAACTTCAAGAATGGCTACGAAGCGTTAGAGAGGTGTGTAACGATGAATTACGTGGCCAAAAAGATCCTCGATGATGTGCTGCGGCGAAGCTCTGGTAAAGTTCTTGTTCACATGGGTGGCGCACATGCAGCATCAATAATCCTTGAAAAAGAATCTCAACGTCCAGGCCTCTCCGTTATTCATGGTGTAGCCGACTATATAAGATCTCCCTACATTTGTATCGCAGATTCCATAAATGGAAAACACTCGGTAAATATAAATGTCCGTGACCATAAAAGCACTGGTGGCAGAAGAAAGATCATGCATCTGTATCTACAGCGACCAGTAGAAACTTAAGATTTTTCTTTTGGTCTGGAGGCGACGCGGATAGGATCGCCTTCGGAGCCGGCGACGAGGACGGCGCAGGAGGCATCGCTAAAGACGTTCACGGTGGTGCGGCACATATCCAGGATACGGTCCACGGGGATGATAAGGGCTAGGCCTTCGGCCGGCAGCCCCATCGAATTTAAGATGATGATAATTGCGACCAGGCTGGCAGAAGGAATAGCAGCTACCCCCATTGACGTGATCAGGGAGAGGATGACGATCGTGATCTGATGCCCGAGAGTCAGCTCGATGCCGTAGACCTGGGCGATAAAAAGAGCGGCCACGCATTCATAAAGGGCAGACCCCGACATATTCATCGAAGTGCCAAGAGGTACGACAAAGCTGCAGATCCTGTTGGACACCCCGGCACGCTTTTCGACGCATTCCATGGTTATGGGCAGAGTAGCAGCGGAAGAGCTGGTCGAAAACGCCGTGATAAGCGCAGGGCCGATCGCTCGGATATGGCGATACGGGCTGATGCCGCGGATTTTGAGGAGAATAGGCAACGCCACAAGGCAATAGAAGGCAAGGCCGGCAACGACGGTGATAAAGAAGAAGGCCAAACCTTTGATAGAGGCGAACCCATGTTCGGCGATGACCTTGGCGACCAGGCAAAAAACGCCATAGGGCATTGCATGCATGATCATATGGGTCATCTTCATCAGGACAGAAAATGCGGCTTTCCAGAAATTGACCATCGGAAGGGCGATTTCCTGCCCAAGCTTGGCCAGAGCAAAGCCAAAGAGGAGGCCAAAAAAGATGATGCCCAGCATATTGCCGCCCGCTGCCGCCGCAACGATATTGTTCGGAACGAAGCTGAAAAGCAGATGGGAGATCGTATCCAGGTGGCTATTAGGTAGAGAACTTACCAGTGGTTTAGCTGCTTCTGCAGCAGGCGCCGCAGTAGATGGTGGCGGCATCGTATAGGAGAGGCCAGGTTGGATGATGTTGACAAAGAGCACACCGACCAGAACGGCCAGCAAGGTCGTACCGATATAAAAGGCAAATGTCTTAGCCCCTAATCTGCCAAAAGATTTCTCCTTGCCCAATTGGCCTAAGCCGCTGATGATGGCGGATGCGATAAGTGGTATAACAAGTACGGTCAGGGCATTTAAAAAGAGTTTGCCGCCCAAGTCGAACAGCTCGTAAAAAGTAACCCCAAAAAGCCCGGAAGTTGTACCTGCAAGCTTTCCAGCGATAAGGGCCAAAACAATCGCTATCAAAACTTTCCATAACATGGTTCTTTTCTTCACGCAGCAGCTCCTTAGGGGTCAGGTTTACGCCTTTTTAAACCCATATCAGTTTAAACAAATCGAGCATACTACAACTTTTTTTCGATTGAGGGAATTCGAAAAGTCGCATCGACGGCCATTTTTTTGATTTTGCCTATTTCAGGCATGAAGAAATCGAGACATCTTTTATGTGGAGTGCGACGACTTAGGCAGAGCTTTGTTAGACATCGACCTATCGACGCTCTAGTTCGGAAGATTATTGAACCGCGAAGCGGTAGTTTGCCACGAGAGTGGCTACAGATGCTAGCCGTAGCACGAAGCGGAGCGTAGGCCTACGGCTAGCATCTGTAGCCACTCTCGTGGCAAACTACCGCTTCGCGGTTGGTCTGACAACGCTGCTCGCTATAGCTAAGGGGCTTAGAAACGAACATAACATATATTATCAGACGTATTGCAAGAATCGGAAGGCGTGTGCCCTCACTACTTAGGGAACCGTTTTGAAGCTAATACTTACTAAAAGCATATAACAAAAAATTTGTTAATTATAAGATAATTATAAAAATCAGAATCTTAATAATACACTTAAACTAAAATGCTATTCTTATTGTGTAAATCAAACTAAATAGAGGTTTAATATAACATGTCAGTAGAAACTCCAACAATACAAGCTCCAACAACATCTTTTACTCAGTTTGTATCCAGACAAGTCGTGTCATCGGCCTTCAATTCTGGCTATTGCGCCTTGGCCGCCTGGGCCTTTTCTCTTGCCAGCCTTCCTGCAGCCGCAGTTTTTGGCGCGACAGAGTCCCTCGTAAGGAATGGCATTAATTATCTCACCGGCAACAAAGGCGCTCAGTCATCAATTCTGAAGACCATTGCAGCCTATGCAGTCGCATGCCCAGCCGCCGTGGCCGCTACAAAAGGCATCGGCTTTTCTCTCACGTTCTCCGCCGGGATTAAACTCACTGCAGCCATACTTATACCCTCTTTAGCCATAACTGCAATATGTCTGACCGTCTTCGGTATCGCTGCCTACAAGGCATATAGTAGTGCGGCTCAAGAGAAGTCTACCTCACTGCAACATCATGATCAGCCGCTCAGTTCAAGCCAAGCCTAAGAAAGCTATTCTCGATGAGTGAATTTCCCTAATGGGAAACCACTCGTCGGGCCTCCCTATATTATCAGACGTATTGCAGCAAGTAGCAAGTGCATTGCCTCCCCGATTAAGACTCCACTTCCATTTTTAAAATAATCTCCATATAACCATCTATAATCTTAGCATTCCTGGTAGGCGCAAATGAACAGAGCCTTATTTGTCTTAGTTGCTTTTATGGCCACATGGAGCCAAACGATTTTTGCACAGCAAGTAGTCACTGGCTCAGTACCTACAACACTTGATACAGCTGGCGTTGATGATGGAGTGGCCTTCGTAGGTCAAGGTGTAGTCGGGTCGACCCTAACTGTTGGGACAACAGGCCAATCCTTGAATGGAGAGAATATTAATAACAATAACAATATTACTGGTGTGTCCTCGGATAGTCCTAACGCAAGCACCATTAAGTTTCTGGGCAACTCGGGCACCTCCATCGTCAATGGAACGGTGGGTGCGATGAATGCTTTGAGCAGCATTCAGGGAGGGGCTGGGTCAGCGACAATACTATTTAACGGCGTGACCTCTACAGCCACATTCACTGTCACAGGCAACGGTACATTGCAATTCAATAACAATACAAGTGGCGCATTGACTTTCCAAAATGACGGCTTTCTAATTATTGGACCTGGCGTAGCATTCAATGGCGCAATAAATAACCTAGCTGTAAGCACAGGAACACTGACGCTTAACAATGCTAGCGTAGTAAATGGTATGGTCGGAGCCGCTGTAGGAGCATTGAAGCAAGTCAACGTTGTGGGAGGAAATGCAACCATAAGTCTAGCGCTTAGCGCTACAAATTTTTCTCTCGGAACCAATACGTTGTTTCAACGTGGTCCATTGACGCTGGGTTCATTGACGCCGCCGGTTAATGCGACGATTGATTCAACGGTTATTTCTGATGCGCTCTTTGGCAACATAAACGCAGCCGGAGAAAATGATACGATTTCGGCACCAGTTGTCACGATTAATGTCGATGCAACCCAAGCGATGCTGTTAACAGGCGTTCCCTTAGCTATTGTCACTTCTTCATCGGGGTCAAGCGGAGTACCCATCATCGTTACAAGCAATAGTATCCGATATAGTTTCATCGGCAACAACGTAAACGGTAATATTACAATTATACCGACGTTCATTCCGCTATCCCAATTAGTGACTGATCCAGCTGCTCTCGCTGTAGGATCGATTTTGGATGCTCTACTCCCTGTTGCAGCTGCCAACCCCGGCAGCGACCTGGCCTTTGTTGAAACCCAGCTTTTTGCTCTGCCGACCGCTGCTGCTTTAAATAATGCATTACTCCAGATCTCCCCTGCTTCAGGACTTGTTGGTGTGAACCAAGAGAGCTTTAATACGACAAAAGAGTTTCAAAAGGTGTGGTTGAGGCATTTCCAGGTCAACCGCTCGTATTGCCTATATGAGAGCATGGACGAGTGTTGCAATATGAACGAGTATTCCTATCCTTGTGGAAATGCGTGCGAAGGCCCGTTGCTCTGGGCCGATGGTTTCGGATATTATGGCCATCAAGATAATAAAGACCACTTAAACGGCTATAAGGCCACTACATGGGGAACAATGCTGGGCTTTGAGATGCCCGTGCTATGTTGCTTGCGCGCAGGTTTGGGTGCAGGCTATGCCAAAACCGATTTGGATGAGAGAAAATTTGGTAATAAAACCGATATCAACAACTATCAAGGCACAGTTTATTTGAGTTATAACACTACTCATTGGTTTGCAGATGGAGGTTTCTCCTTCGGATGGAACCGGTATGATGGCACAAGGCACATATCCTTTCCCGGGATAGACCGTACTGCGCATGCCAAGTACAATGGCCAAGAATACACCGGATTTGTAACAGGCGGTTATCAGTACTACTACAATTGCTTTGAAATCACACCATTTGCTTCATTGCTGTATTCCCATCTGCATATAGATGATTATACGGAAAAAGGCGCTAACTCCCTTGACTTGCATGTAGGCAAGCAGAATTACAATTTCTTGGAATCTGGCCTAGGGTTAGAGTTTGCACGGCTATTTAAGACGCGCTGCGGCATATACATCCCTGAATTGCATGGCATCTGGTTCCACGATTTTTATAGGGAACCGCTGAAGGTCGACGCGTCATTTACCGGGTTAGGCGCTACAGCGGGATCTTTTAAAAATAAAGGTCCGGGAAGGGACCGAAATACATGGAACATCGGCGGAGGCATTACGTACTTGTCTGATGTCAACTTTTCGATTCAGGCCATTTATGATTACGAGAGAAGTAGCAGTTACTTCGACCATCAAGGGACCCTTGTCCTATCTTATTGTTTTTAACTACGCTACACAAAAAAGGAGTTATGTCATTTTTTTAAAAAACCTGGCCGAGTAGGGCAGGGTTTCTGGCGTAGGACGGGTAAAATAAAGATATCTTCATCGGTTTATTAATAAATGATGAATTTGTATACTGTTGCTGCACACTCAAATTAAGGAGTTAGTATGTCTTCAGTTGCATTGCCGGCATCCGAGCCAAAACCTATAGTTCAGGAACAACCTCAGCAAACTAGTCTCTTAGGGATCGTTACGCAAACAGCCGCGGCTTCGGGCTTCAGTGCTCTAGTCGCATGGTCCTTTTCTATTGTCAATCTTCCAGCAGCATTAGCTTTTGGCGCCACGGAATCCCTGGTGCGCAGCGGCATTAGATATGCCATAGGCGATAAGAACCAGCAATCATTCGATGGATTCCTCACGGCATTAGTGAAAACGGCGCTCATCTATGCAGCCTCTGGCGCTGTAGCCACCGTGATCACGCAAGCGCTTGGATTCTCCATTACATTTGGCGCTGCATTTACTTTGTCCGCTGCCATGTTTGTAACTTCTTGTGTGATAACAGCTTTAGCGATAGGATGTCTCTGCTGCACTTGTTTGGCCGTTCTGTATGGAGCATCGGGCAACCGCTCAGGTGAAACTGTCTCAAAAAATTAAGGGCCAGGGGGACTCTATGTCAGCCACTTCTAAAGTTGAAAATCCAGGATTTGTGCTTCCTGGCACGACTCCTATTCAACGCGCAGCCAGCGGTTTGGTTTTTACTAGTGCGAACGCAAGCGCATGCGCCTTGTCAGGCCACTTTTTTTCTCTTGTCGAACCCACCGCAGGAGCCTTTTTTGGCGCTTCCGCGGGCTTGGTCGGCTTAGGCCTGGCAGCATACTTTGCTCTCAATAATCTCGAGGATTGCAAAAATATGACGGATTTGGCCGATAAAATCGCCAAGACGATCATCTCCTTTTTTGCAGGAGGGGCCGCTGGCCTTCTCCTCACCAATGTTATAGGGTATACCATTACAGCTCCCGCTGCCTTAATTCTCTTAGGTCCTGTAATGACTACTTCTTTAGGCTTCCTTGCGTTAAGCATCGCATGCTTTGCCGCTTTGAAGCTCGCTAAAAAAGGTTCTGAAGCCCTCAGCGCAGTTCGCGAACGCATCCGCGATCAAATGGGTGACGATTTTGCGGAACAGATGGAAGTAAAGGGCGAAGGAGCAAAAACAGCGGTTGAAGGTGCAGCAGAGCAGGGAAAACGTGCAGTTCCTTTCCTCAGCCCACTTCATCCGATTGGCCGTGAAGGATCTTTCCTCCGCGCATAAATCACCTCCCCTTTCACTGCCTGCCTCTAAAGGCAGGCCGATTTCTTGACGATTTTTGATTGACTCCTTTTCTCACTCGTTTTAAGTTTCTCGTTATTTGCTATTTTGAAGAACTCCTCCAAAACGAGGGAACCCTTTTTAATGAGAACGATCAGGCTTTTAAAAATAGCAAAAAAAGTGGAAACTCTTAGGACTGTGAAAGAATAAAGATCTGGAGGTGCCCATGAGCCTATTGGATGTCCTGCGCCCAGCTCCCTATGTGGAAGAGATTCAAGATGAGGAACTGGTCCGAAAACAATACCGCCATTGGCGCATGCGCATCTTTTACGGGATGTACATCGGTTACGTCTTCTATTATATCTCGCGCAAAAGCCTTACATTTGCCATGCCTACCCTCATGGCGGATCTCGGATTCACAAAAAGCGACATCGGGATTCTCGCCAGCCTCATGGCCATTAGCTACGGGCTGAGTAAATTCCTCAGCGGGGTTTTATCCGACCGTTCCAATCCACGCTATTTCATGGCCTTCGGCCTTATCATCGCAGGTTTAGCCAATGTTTTTTTTGGGATGGCCTCGAGTATTCTGTGGTTTTGCCTCTTATGGGCGATCAATGGATGGTTTCAGGGATGGGGCTGGCCTTCTTGCGCCAGACAACTTACCCACTGGTACTCGCAGAGAGAACGGGGTACGTGGTGGGGTATCTGGAATACTTCGCAAAGCCTTGGGCTTGCCGCTATCGCCATGATCGGCGCTATACTGGCTACTTACTATGGGTGGCGTACTGCTATGTGCGTGCCAGGAATCGGCTGTATTTTGGTGGGCTTGTTCCTGATCAACCGTCTGCGCGATACGCCTCAATCTCTCGGGCTGCCACCTATTGAAAAATTTCGCAACGACTACCCAGCGACCACAATTGATAAAGACGAAAAAGAACTTTCAACTAAAGAAATCCTTTTTACCTATGTCCTAAAAAACAAGTTTGTCTGGCTGCTGGCATGCTCCTATTTCTTCGTCTATCTCATCCGCCAGGCGATGAATGACTGGGGTATGCTCTATTTATGCGAAGTGAAGTCCTATTCACAAATCTTTGCCGGCTCTTGTATCGTCAGTTTTGAGGTAGGGGGCTTTTTTGGCAGTCTTCTCGCAGGTTGGGCTTCGGACTATGTCTTTAGAGGAAAACGGTGTCCAATTATTATCATTTTCAGTTTGGCTGTCTCTGCAGCCCTTTCTGCAATGTGGCTTTCCCCATATACGATCGGCTGGGTCGATGCAGCCCTGATGTTCGTCGTAGGGTTCCTGATTTATGGCCCGCAAATGCTGATCGGAATGGCTGCTGCTGAAATCTCCCATAAAAAAGCCGCAGGAAGCGCAACAGGATTTATCGGCTGGGTCGCCTATCTCGGCGCGGCTGTTGCCGGCTATCCCCTTAGCGTGATTACCCAGGCTTGGGGATGGCAAGCTTTCTTTGTTGCTTTAGGGATCAGCGGCCTTATCGCCTCATTCCTGCTCGTACCCTTGTGGTCGGTCAAGGCCAACCCGAAACATGCCAAGAAGGAGGAAAAAGATGCAGCCCCTACTCAAGCATAAAACCGCCTCTATAGTTTACAACATGTTCGTTCTCCTGCTATGGATGGGCTTAACATGCCTTCCTCAGCGTATTACGGCCGCTACTACTATGGAGTTACCTCTAGAGCTTTATACACTACTTGACATATGCGGCGTCGAGCACGACGGCACTCTTCCTTCCATCGTACAGGCTACGCAATCCGCCTGGCTCCGAAAACCTGGCCAAGAGAGATGGCAAGTGGCTGAGAAAGATTTTGGCGAAAGAAACAACGGACAGATCCGGTATCTTATCGAACGCATGGGCTTTATCCAAGAAAAAGCTCCAGAAGGTACGCGCTATACCTACTGCCTAATCCTGGGAGCTACCCTCCCTGCCATGCAAAAGCGTTTGCGCTACGTACGTTCTTTATGGGAGCAAGGAGTTCGCTTTGAACAAATCGTGATCCTGACCGGCGATCGCGATCTCGATCCTGTAGCCGACCGCATCTCTCTAGAACACACTTGCAGTAATGAAGCACAAGGGGCACGGTTCATCTACGAAAATGCACACCTGCCCGAAGATTTACGCGCTCTTCCCCTTCTCGTGATCGACACACCGAAGCAGCCTTCTCCAAAAGGGTTAATCCGCCCCACTACCGCCGATACGGTCCAAGACTGGCTAGCTCTTGGCCTCCCCATGGGAACATGCCTGTTTATCTCTAACCAGCCGTATGTTCTCTATCAACATAGCGTCGTGCGCTGCATCCTTCGCTTTCCCTTTACCACCGCAGGTCCTGCTACGACGGCCGAAAAAAATTCTGTCGCTGTTTTACTGGATACAGTAGCGCGCTGGCTCTACCAACAACTTGAGTTCAGGAAAAGCGCTTGAGCTTCCACGATTTATTTCCTTCCAATTTAACCATGCTCTACTTTGCTTTGGTCGGGCTCGTAGCGGGTTTTTTCGGCGGACTCCTAGGAATTGGAGGGGGCAGCATTACCTTGCCTCTTCTTTTTTTTATTCTTCGGCCAATGGGAATAGCAATTGGGCTGACGAATGGCGAACTGATGCATGTCGTCATTGGCACGACCTTCGCTTCGATGTTTTTCAATGCCGCAGCTTCCGTCTATTTTCACCACAGGCAAGGTTCTATCCAGTGGAGGTTAACTCTAGGCCTTTTGCCAAGCTTGATCCTGGGACCTATCGCCGGCTCGTTTATCGCGACCTCTTTAGGAGGCTCTGTCCTGAGATTTTCTTTTGGAATTTTCCAAGTGATGACGGCCGTCTATTTTCTTCTGCCCGGGCATAAACGGGTCGAAGTCATCGACAAGACGCCCCATCCCGTTTTGCTCAACCTCGTCGCTTTTGTCATTGGCGGCATCGGCAGCATATTGGGCATCGGAGGAGGGATCATCATGGTCCCCTTTCTCGATATGATGGGGATGCATATCAAAAAGGCCATAGCCACCTCCGCTTTTACCAGTTGCATTATGCTTCTAGTAAGCGCGCTGACTTTTCTTCTTCTGGGTTTGCAGCGCCCTATTCCTCTCCCCTACCATGTAGGGTATATCTATCTTCCGGCTTTCTTTGTGATTGGATTTTTCTCGATGCTCTCAGCGCCGCTCGGGGTCAAGGTTGTGCATAGCTTGCCCATCCCTCTATTAAAGAAAGTCTTCGCTCTCGCTTTGGCGACCTTAGGTATTTTATTGATTATCGGCTAGTCACAAGGCAAAAAAAAGCCCGCGAGAGAAAACTCCGCGGGCCCAAAGAGCGAACTCTCAATCAATCCCTCAGTGTGCTAGAGAGCGAAACTAATGGCGAACTCTTACTGATCGTAGGGAAGCACCAGGGCTATCTGAATCAGACACGGTCGGACTTGGTGTACGTGAGGATAATGGTGCATCAGTATCGGATATCGGGCTTGACGAACGTGAGACAGGCCTTGTGTCTTCTACATCCAGCGGCAACGGCGTAACAACAAACGGCAAGCGGCGACGGCTCGCGATTCTCTCTTCCGGAGTCAAACATTGTTGATATGCACGTCTTTGGTTTCTTACGCTTCTACCTGCTCGTGTATGCTCCTGAGCAGCTTGCGCAAAATCCGCGTACAAATGCTTGCCATTCCGGCCTTGCCTTTCGCCAACGCTTATCCTAAACTTTGTATTCGAGGCTACGGCTTGAGCTATCGGAAATGTTTCAACGAAGGTGTGATAACCTCCAATGTTCGTAAATGCAGCAAAGAGCAATCCAGTTTGCTCAGCAATGTCTTTTCTTCCTACAATCGGTTCTTCGCTCAAACAATTAAGGCCCACGAACAAATTTGCTGCTCCACCAGAATGACTGCCAGCTGCAGGCAAGTTGTGCGCCCTACTCTCCGTTGCATAAGTTCCTATAGGATTCCATCTATTGAGACCTGTACCGTGTGGAACTCTGTGAGTTCTAAGTTGCTCCTCAAGCCCTCCCACTCTAAAAGGGGCTGGCATATGTGTAAGTGCGTACTCAGAAAGGATACCTGGTCTAGCGTCATCGACAACGGGCTGATCTACCCTTCTGATCCCTTGCTGTCCAAACTTACGTAAGTCTTGGAGATATTGCTCCCTCAGATCTGGAGATTCTATAGCATCAGGATGATATATTAGACCGAAGGCGCGACCGTAGCCGAAATCGCTCGAAACCAATCCATCTCTTAACGGCACCCCTGCAAGGGAAGTGCCAGGACCATGTTCTATGCCTACTAATGGAGTCCTTTCCTCCCTTGCTCTTTTGGGGGTCGAGTTGAATTCGGCGTCCCAAACCAGGTCTTTAGCGGTATTGCATCGTTCAGTAACAACGTCTACATCTTTCCCTAAGAGCCTGGCTACCACAGGTGCATTTCGAGGATCTTTCATAAGCTCAATTATTACATACGCACCAAATGGATGTAATACCCGGATTTTTGTTAACATATTGGCATAGTTGTAATCTGGGCTCGTACTAGGAAGCGCTAACTGCTCTTTTAGCCATTTTACGCCTGCACCCTTCAGCCAATCTGCTTGTAAAGATGGATCCGGGCATCGTCCAATCTGGTCCCCTGCTGGACGCAGCTCATTGATTATTTTGGAATCGTAAAGGTCACGTAGTCTGATTGGCTTGCCCTCAAATTGAACAATTTCATCTCCGATCCCGCCTGGTGCGTACACTAAGTCTAGAGTTCTTGAAAATTGACGAGCAAACCCATCCAGCGTCTCACCTGCTTTTCCTGGGCGATCTAAAATACTAATTGCAGCTGCAGTCTCAAAGCAAGAACTTGGCACAAAATTACCCAAAGTATCAACCGAGCGTTCCGGCGGCATTGGGGGCGTTGGAATTGGTCTTGGGCTAGCAGTTCGCCTGATCACGGTCCGTCCACCAATAGGCGTTGGACTTTCACTTGTAGCGCTAGAAGAGGAAGAAGAACTCGAAGATGAAAGATTGAAACTTCGTGCAGTCACAGTAGGAACGCTGGGGCTAGGGCTGCCAGAAGAAAGCGAGCTTAGAGAAACAGGGCCTCTATCTACAGGAGAAGAAGATAGAGATGGAGCTGGGCTTTCTGTTCTAACAGAAACATGACTTAAATCAGGTGATGACATATTTTTTTTCCTTTTTAAAATTATTAAAGCACTATTAATAAAAATTTCGTAACTAGATTATATTATATAACAATTAAATTTTAATTACAATATATTTATAATTTTAATTATATAATTCAGAGACTTGATGTATTAAGAGAGAATAACATTGGTGAATAACGGCTATTCAAAATATGTAAATTATAATTTTTAATTGATATAAGCCGGTATAATAGAAGCACTTAAGAAGAGAGTGGACAAAACCTAACGGATTGGAATTTATGATTGCTTCAGAAAAGTAAATTATATTTTTAATTTAACTGAATACTCGCCGGATCCAGTACTCCCTTAGGGAATATCGACTGCTGGCAAAGGAAATGCCGTGCGGAACCCTGTAAAGGGGTCGGTGCTATCGGCTACAAGCGGAAGGCGGGCCGCCAGGCGAAGGTCAAAGGGACGGTCAGCGTAGCTGCCCCCTTTGGTCAGCCTAAAATGGCCGGTATCATCATAGTCTTCATCGATCCACTCGCGTACGTTGCCGCTCATGTCGAAACAGCCCCATGGGCTGGCGGCGCGCATGGTCTCCACCCTCTTTCCGGCGATCGTCAAAACACGCAGTCCATCGAAAAACCCAACGGCGAGCGTGCGGTTTTCCGTGGGGGCTCTCCCTTGGGTGTTCGGCATGTAATTGGCCCACTGGTTTGTCAGCTCGTCTACTGGACATCCGTAGCGCAACTTTTTAATCGGTTGTCCGCGGGCGGTCGGCAGCATGCCCCCTCCCCTCTCCCATTGTGCTTCAGAAGGGAGTACTAGGCCATTCGAGGCGCAAAAAGTTTGAGCTCCCCACCAGGAGACGTGTACAACAGGATGGTTCTCGCGATGCGCCACAGGACGAAAATGCAGCTCGCCTTGTTCGACGGCAATCTCGATCTGGCTCATGGGCGCAGATTCAATAGTAGTGCAAAGCAAACGATCTTCGAGATCGTAAATAAACCCGGGACGAGGCATATGGATCATCTTTTTCTCGAGCTGATCATTCAGCCAATTAGCGAATTGCCCGTTGGTGACAGGCGTTGCAGCCAAAAGGAAAGCCGGCAGCTGCTCTGTTTGGCAGGGACGTTCTTCCTCACGGCCTTCTTTAAAAGAGTCGCCGACTATGACAGGCCCTGCAGGCACTAGGCACATGACTTGGCTACTCTCTTTCCCCATTCGTTTGGACTTCCCAGGGCCGCGTCTTTGCTCTTTATTGGTTCCATCCGCTGCTACGCCATCGCGTATCCCCGCTTCCTTCATCATGCCCATCGGATAGGGTATGAGGACATTGGCAGTGGCAAGAGGGTTTTTTGCCATGTGCGCCTGGACCATCCCTAGAAGTTCCGCGCCTGAACGGGGCTGTAAAATCTGCGTTGTAGTACCGCTGAGGTCCATGCGCTGGGCGGCGGCAAGACTTGCGGCTTCCTTAGAGGTTAAAGCCGATGCGTCCATTTGGGGTATGGCAGCATTCTTATCGAGTGTGGGAGCAGGAGTTGTTGTTTTCTCGGAAGGAGCTTGCTTTGTGGAAGGATCGACTGCGGTTTTAGTAAGATTAGGGTTTTTTGCAGGTTCTTGCCGCGTCTCTAAAAACTCGATCAGCGTGCGCAGCCATCCCTCCTCCTGCTGGGCTCTTTGTAAGATGTTAGCGAGCTGGGCCGGGGAAAAATTCGCGTCTGCATTTTTGAGCAAATTCCCCATATGTTCCAGATAGGCCTGCAAGCGATTCCTTGCAGTTGCGAGAATATGCTCTCCGACGTGGCCGGCTCCCATGTTCTCCCCTGCTTTTCCTTGAGCCGCTTGCTGCAGCTTCGCGAATTGTGTATAGAGCCTGCTCATCGCTACTGCCATTTGCGCAGCAGTGGCCGAACCTGGCTTTTCCGCTTGCATCGCAGCCATGCCGCGCGCGGCTGCTTGAATGCCCATTAAGCGAAAAATCCATTCATCGGAATCTGGCACGCCTTTGTTTGAGGGGGCATGCGTTGAAGCAGAGGCGCGTCCCTGAATCGGGGTCGGGACCTGTTTTAATGAATGTGCAGAGAGTTGCAAAGCAGCCCGGTGAGCTTGGCTTGTGAGCTGTGACAAAAGGCCCGCGGAATCCGCCAAAGCGGCTGCAGGCAGCCTGCCCGAGCCGGGTGCAGCTTCATTGCGGGACGGTGCTACCGGCGGCTGTCCTTTAGGGATGGGGACAGATTCGGGACGGGGCCTTGATTCTTGGGGCTTCTCACCGCCATGGGCAGTAGTATGATCCGGTGCCTTTGGGTTCAGCTCTGAGAACGAGGAAAGAGTGAGCAACTGGTTCAGATAATTCAGCAAGAGCAGAAGAGTTTCATGGTTTGCAAATGGAACGGGTGCCGGAAAAGGACCAGGTGTCGGCGAAGGCATTGCATCGCCATCTGCTTGAGGTTGTGCAGGAGGAACCAGGGGAACCACTGCGTCATGGCCGCCTGGCGCAGGAGCTGGGCCGGCGGGGGCTCTTCCATCTCTGGCCGGGATTAGTTGCTCCATATAGCGTTCCGGCTGAACGATCAAGCGGGTATGCAGGGGCCTAATCTGTGAGGCAGATGAAGCGGGCATCTGCGCGAGCAGATTGAGCTGATTGAGCGCGGCTCTGACAAACTCCCTACCTTCTGGAGTGCGCATAAGATCGTTCAATAGAATTGCCGCATCTTGCCGCATCGGCGGGATTGCTGGAGGATTAATACCACTCATTTAGTTTACCAAATTAATAAAAGTCACATCGTTTATACAATAATTATATCAATTTTAGCAATTGAAAACAATAGCTGTAAAAAATATTCTTAAACTATTACATAAGTAGAAGAATTCCAGATATTTAGTAGATTTCTCCTTATTTTTTTAAAAAAATCTTGTTTACCTTAGTTCCTGACATTGTGTATGTTAACGAACATGACTCCTCACTTAACGGATTTCCGCCATTTACGCCCCTCGTATGAGTATTCTCAAGATGCCATTCTATCCTGGCTGGCTGGCGCCCATGCAAGGGCCGAGGCTATGCGCCAGAGCAATAGCCCTCATTTTGACACACAACTCTTTGAACGTCAAATCCATACATTACTTCGAAGATTAGGCAGCGGCCCCGGCAAAATTAAAACCCGTGGCTCAGAGATCGCAGGCATCGGGCATAGTCCGTGGGAGGAGAAGGCTCTATTCTCCATAAGCGAAAAAACCGCCTTCTTCGGCAAGGCAGTCGACCAGTTCTTTGAAGATTTTTATCCCGAAGATGAGTCGCTGCCCCACGAGCTCATTCATGTTACTTGTACAGGATATCTCTCCCCGAGCGGAGCGCAAAAAATCGTCTCCTCAAGAAATGCTGGCCGCAGCACAACAGTGACACATGCTTATCATATGGGCTGTTATGCTTCTATCCCTGCATTGCGCATTGCAAAAGGGTTGGTAGGCTCAAACGGCAAAAGGGCCGATATCGTACATACAGAACTTTGCTCTTTACACCTCGATCCTTATTCCCACACACCCGAACAACTTGTGATCCAATCCCTTTTCGCAGACGGATGCATCCGGTATTCCCTGTCTCAACGCCCTTCATCTCCTTCTCTTGTTCTCCTGGCTCTACGCGAAACGACTCTTCAGGATACTTGCGACGCCATGACTTGGCAGCCTGCTTCCTGGGGTATGCAAATGAGCCTTAAAAAAGAAGTACCCCAACTGATAGCAAATTCCATCGAGCAAGCGCTCGATGATTTGGCCGGTGAAACGGATCTTACACGTGACTATCTGCAAAAACAGGCCGTTTTTGCCATCCATCCCGGCGGCCCGAAGATTATCGAGACAGTCGCTAGCCTGCTTAAGCTGCGTCCAGGTCAATACCAGCACAGTTGTGCAGTGTTAGAAAAATATGGCAATATGTCGTCAGCGACTCTCCCTCATATTTGGGAGATGCTGCTCTCTGACCCCGCAATCCCCCATGGCTCCCCCATTGTCAGCCTGGCATTTGGCCCAGGGCTGACAGTCGCCTCATCTCTCATGAACAAGGAACATCCATGATCGCCTTTCTCACCCTCCCGTTTATGCTACAAAGTCTTCTGATCGCTATCGACGAATGGTACTTTCATTGCAAACGGGGCCTTCCCCTCTGGGAAAGAATCGGCCATCCCCTCGATACGTTGAGCCTTATAATCTGTTTGTCCATCCCCATTTTTCTACCGCTTTCAAAGGGCAATTTCATCTTATACCTTTGCCTCAGCGTCCTTTCTTGCCTACTCGTGACCAAAGATGAATTTGTCCATAAGCATCACTGCCCCGCAGCTGAAAATTGGCTGCATGCGTTGCTTTTTCTCAACCATCCCCTTCTTTTAACCTCCGCAGGGCTGATATGGAGCGTCCTTTCGGGGAGTCCTCTCATCTTCCTCGTCGACTGCCTTCCTCACGCTTCCTTTCTGTATTTGTTTCTTGCCATCCAATGCGGATTGGCCATTGCCTTTATGCTTTACCAAATCATCTATTGGAATTTCATATGGCCCAAGAAAGCACACACGTAAACAATGCCTTTTACGACGATCTAGGTCCCCTATGGCAGAGCGGCAGCTCGCACCCGGTTGCGCTCTTGCGGGCGGAAAATCGCGTGCGCAACCCCTGGATTTTAGAAACGGTGCAGAAGACATTTAGAACGTGTGATTTTTTAGATGTGGGATGCGGCGGGGGACTTCTCACGAACTACCTCGCAGAGCAAGGCCTGGGCAAATGGGTAACCTCCGTCGAAGGCATCGACCTTTCTGCGAGCAGCCTGGATCAGGCCAAGCAAACCGATCGCACAGGTAAAGTCATCTACCGCGAGGCCAATGCGCTCTGCCTGCCCCACAGAGATGCTCATTTCCACGCTGTTTCGGCGATGGATATCCTCGAGCACGTCGAATACCCCCTCGACCTGATCCGGGAAGCCGCGCGCGTCTTGCAGCCTGGAGGCCTCTTTTTCTTCCACACCTTTAACCGGAACTTTTTTAGTTGGCTGACGGCGATAAAAATTCTTGAGTGGCGTGTCCGAAATACTCCCAAGAACCTGCACATCTATCGGCTATTCATTCGGCCTGCAGAATTGCGCCTTCTGCTTACCGCCTGCGATTTGGAAGTAGTTGAAATGCGCGGCCTCAAGCCAGTCTTGCTTCAACGCCCTCTTTGGAAAATGCTTGCTACCGGCGAAGTCGATCCCGGCTTCCGGTTTAGCTTTACACGCTCGCTCCTTACCGGCTATTGCGGCTACGCCCGCAAACGCCCGTCCCACAGCTCCTAACGTCGTCGCACTACGTAAGAGATGCCTAAAAGTCCATTAAAGCCGTCCCCTTCATAAGAGATTGCATGTTAAAAAGATATATGTAATAGGACGCGCATACGCTCTGTACACGACAAAAAAGACGATCCCTTAACCGCGAAAGCGGTGATTTGCCGGGAACCGGCTACAGAGGATAGCCGTGGCGCGAGGCGAAGCTGAGACCCACGGTATCGGAACCTATTCGAGAGAGCCAGGAACTGGCGACACAAGTCAAAAAGTGCCGC
>Ga0206803_1084_pt1 | contig 21607 bp, 16 predicted proteins | sample Alteio_BWOrgCont_61_FD_152909 | JGI IMG/M metagenome (GOLD analysis project Ga0206803, IMG submission 152909) | Enriched cells from forest soil in Barre Woods Harvard Forest LTER site, Petersham, Massachusetts, United States -... | ecosystem: Environmental > Terrestrial > Soil > Temperate forest >... | reverse complement strand
TCAATTTCAGATCGAGACCGCCACCAGCCAGCAAGCCGACTTCGTAATCGTTTCCGAAGACTTCGGAGGCCAGGCGATGCTCGCCCACCAGTGCTTCGAGAAACGGAGAAAAATGGCGCGTGCGATAGGTCAATTTAGGCCCGGCGGAGAGGTTGAAGAATTCAACTTGGTCAATTCGTGCAGCGACTCCGGTGTTACCGCTACCCCACTGACCACTGCCGTCGACCGTCAATCCCAGCCAGCGGTTAAAGTCGTAGGTAACGCTGGCGCCGAGGCCCCGCGGATCCCACTTCAAACAGCTGTTCACCGGGAGAACTCCGCCTGGCAGCAGGCCATTGATGTTGCAGCCCGGATAGAAAGCCGAGTATCCGCCATAAAGCTCCCACTTGGGAGCATGCTCATCCTGCGCTGCCGCGGAGGTGCCAAGGAAGCAAAGGACAGCAATCACTGCCGATATCAGGACTGCGCCGCGGCAAGAAGACTTATGAGAGTGAGATGACATACGCCAATCCTCCGAACTTCAACTACGAACTTCAACAACGTGAAAAATCCTTTTCCAGCGTGCCCGGCAGTGAACCAGCCTTGTGCTGATCTCACCGCCGAACGCCTCATGGACCCGGACAAGGAGGTACATTCACCTGATCGTCCAGCAATGTGACTCCGCCCGTCCGGGCCAGCGCTCTGCCATTCAGCGTCGCGCCGGTGTCAAGCGAGACGGAGGCCTGAGCCATAATGGTTCCCGCAAATGTTGTGGTAGTTCCTAGCGTCGCCGAACTCCCGACCTGCCAGAACACGTCTTGAGGCAAGGCGCCGCCACTGAGAATGACATCGCTGTTGTTAGCCGCCGTCGTCAGCGTAGAGACAATCTGGAAGATGTAGGTGCCATTGCCGCTGAGGGTAAGGGTCCCGGTTATTCCCAGCGAGGGCTGGGCGCTCGTCGTCTTATAAACGCCCGGGGCAAGAGTTTCCCCTCCTATATCTGCGGGCAAGACGGCTCCTCCGGGTGCTTGTGCGGCATAGTTATACGCCGTGGTCAGGTCGCCTTGGGCCGTGTCGGCCGCGGCATTGCCTGCGTCGAAGCTGGTCGCCGTGCCCGGGGGAAACCCGGTGATCGAAGCCCCCGGCCACACGCCAACCTCCCCGGTAATAATGGTGTCTCCGCCGTTGGTAAGCGTCGAACCGCCCAGGCCTCCAAAACTGCAGGTCGATCCCAACGGCACCGTGGCTTGGCACGTCGTGGCCGACGTCATGAACGTCCAGCCATAATTAGCTAGTGGATTGCCGGATAGATCCTCGGCGCCGGGAGAAATGTTCGCGGCATAGGAGGTGTCCAGCGCAAGCGGATTCGCTGGTGCAAAGGTCGCGGTATTGCTTGCCGGATCATAACTCACTGTTCCGGTCACAGAAGTATTGCCCGGGCCGGTCAAGGTAAAGGTTGTGGTATTGATCGTCGAAGACTGCATCGCTTCGCTGAAAGTGGCGGTCACTAGGGTGTTTGGGCAGATGCCGGTTGAGCCCGTAGGAGGGGATACAGCAGTCACAGTCGTCGGGGCGCACGCTGCGGTATTGGTCATGAAGCTCCATGAGAAGTTACTGGCCAATGCATCGCCGAACACATCTTGGGCGCCGGTCGTAATCATGGCTGTGTAGGTCGTATTCAGTGCGAGCGCGCTGGATGGCGTGAAGACCGCGGTCGACCCGGCATAGCTGACTGTTCCTGTCACCGAGGTACTACCCGGCCCGGTCAAGGTAAAGGTTGTGGTATTGATCGTTGTAGGATTCATTGCTTCGCTGAAGGTCGCCGTCACTACCGAGCTGGGACAGACGCCGGTCGCGCCGCTGGCCGGAACCTCGGAAATCACCGTGGGTGCAACGCAGGGTGCGCTGTTTGTTGTGAATGTCCATACAAAGTTACTGGCCAGGGCAACGCCATACACGTCTGTCGCGCCTGTTGTAATCGTCGCCATATAGAGCGTGCTCAATGCGAGCGTGCTTGATGGCGTAAAGATTGCGCTGTTATTCGTCGCATCGTAGGTGACTACTCCCGGCACCGCCGTGGTGCCCGGCCCCGTCAAAATGAAAGTTGTGCCATTGACGGTTGCGGGATTCATCGCGACGCTGAAGGTGGCCATGACGGATGCGTTCGGACAAACGTTGGTCGCCCCACTGAGGGGAGCCACGGAAATCGATACAGGTGGAGTTAAGTCTGCGTTGCTGCCGGGATTGCAGCATCCGGGACTGAAGATGAGCAGTAAGAATGCTGTCAACCAGATTGTGTGATTGCTGTATCGCATGATGCTCATCGTTTTTCCTCTCAGCTTCACTGCTGCTACGGTTGCGTGGGCCTATTTCGCAAACTAACTCCGGCTGGTGGTGAACACAAGGATTCCGCTCACATCGAATGGGCGTATTGAGGCTGTCGCTTCCCGTTTCGGAATTTCGATCGAGCCGTCCTGCAGGCGTGCTACTTCAGTTCTTGCTGCAGGATTGGCTCGCGCGAAGGAGCTCCCGGGCCGCATCGTCGAATCGCCCCTGCATTGCCATTTGCTCGGGACTCGCAACTCGGTACAGGTATGGCACCCCCGAATTGCCCTATACCCGCCCTTTGAGTGATACTTGGGTGTCGGCTATTCGAGTTTTGAAGGCCAAGGAGTCCCCATTAAGACCAGCGCAGGAAAAATTCTCCATATGGCTCAGAAGGCTACCCCCAAGAAGTCATCCATCGCGGACGACCCGCGCATCGCCCAGGCCCTGCAGAATTACGAAGCTGGGCTGCGCGCCTTGCAGGAGCACAAGTTCGAGAAGGCGAAACCTCTGTTCCAGAAGGTACTCGCCGGCGCCAGCAAGGAGCTGACCGACCGGGCTGCCGTCCATCTCAGCATCTGCAACCAACACCTCGAACGCTCCACCGCTCAGCAGTTCAAGAGCGTGGAAGAGCACTATGACTACGCCGTTTCCCTCATGAACGTCGGCGACTATGTCACGGCCCGCGAGCACATCGAAAAACTGCTCAAGCAGGCGCCGAAAACCGATTTCGTCGTTTACGGCCTGGCCGCTCTCGATTGCCTCACCGGTCACGTGGAGGACTCTCTCAAGCACCTGGACGAGGCGCTTCGCCTGAATTCCGGCCTGCGCTACCAGGCGCGCAACGACTCCGATTTCCATAACCTGGCCGAAGACCCTCGTTTTACCGAGCTGTTGTACCCGGATCCCGCCGACTCTTCTTCGCCGGAAGGCTCCTTCCGGGAAGACGAGTCGCTTTAGACCCGCATACGAGATTCTCGTATGGAAACCAGAATCGCTGATCTGTTGTCGATGGAGAAGACCACTCGCGACCGTGGCCTCCGCGTGGTCGCCATCGGCGGCGGCACCGGCCTCTCCACTCTGCTGAAGGGACTCAAACGCTTCGCTCTCACCCCTTCCGAGATGGTCTCAGCTCAGCCCGGTACGCCCATCATTCGGGACCTCTGCGCCGTAGTCACCGTCAGCGACGATGGCGGTTCCAGCGGACGCCTGCGCAAAGAACTCAACATGCTTCCTCCCGGCGACATCCGCAACTGTATCGTCGCCCTCAGCGAGGATGAAGCTCTGCTCTCCCAGCTTTTCCGCCACCGCTTCGAGAAAGGCTCCGGCCTCGAGGGTCACAGCTTCGGCAATCTGTTTCTGGCGGCACTAACTTCAATCACCCATGACTTCTCCGAGGCAGTGCGACTTTCTTCCGAGATTCTCGTCACCCGTGGCCATATTTATCCCGCCACTACTTCGAATATCGAACTAGAAGCTCTGATGGAGGACGGCACGCGCGTCCGTGGAGAAACTAAGATCACCGCCAGCAAAGGCCGCATCCAGGAACTTTTCCTTGTTCCTCCCAACGTCGACCCTCTGCCTCAGACGCTCGACGCCATCGCCCGCGCCGATATCATCAGCATCGGCCCCGGCTCGCTGTTCACCAGCCTCATCCCCAACCTGCTCGTGCACGGCATCGCCGATGCCATCGTCAACTCGCCGGCTACCAAGGTTTATATCTGCAATCTGATGACCCAGGCCAACGAGAGTCTGGACCTCACCGCCGCCGATCACATCCGCGCTCTCAATCGCCACGCCCGTCGCCAGATCTTCGACTATGCGCTGATCAATCGCACGCCCGTTTCTGATGAGCTCAAAACCAAATACGCGCTCGAGGGTGCATGCCAGATCGTCGCCGATCTCGATGCCATCGAGGCTTTGGGTGTGATCCCTGTTCTGGGAGACTACTTGGAAGAGGCCGGCGTCGCCCGCCACAACACCGCCCGCGTCGCCAGCGACCTGGTGCAACTTTCGAGCGAAGCCACGGGTCCCGACCGCAAGGGCCGGTCTGCCGGAAAACTTTGAACATGCGCACGCCTCTTTTCTTCCTTTCCCACGCCCTTCGCACTCGCTAGAATGTCCAGATATGAAGTCGGCAAGGATAAGAATGCTAAGAATCAGGATAACGACGTGGACGATTGCAGCCCTGTTATCGGCGTTCACTCTTCTGGGAACGGCCGCCGCGCAGCGGAACCCGGACGATGAACCTACTGCAAGCCTGAATTTTCTCGTCGTCAAGGACGACAACGGCAAGCCCATTCGCAGCGCCGCCGTGATCATGCATCCCGTTAGTACCCACGGCAAGCAGAGCCGCGGCGGACTCGAACTCAAAACCGACTCCGAGGGCAAAACCAGCTTTGAGGGCGTTCCCTACGGCACACTGCGCGTGCAGGTACTGGCTTCCGGATTCCAGACCTTTGGTGAGGACTATCAGATCGACAAGGCTAAGATGGACTTCACCATCAAGCTGAAGCGCCCGCAGGGCCAGTACTCCATTTACCAGGACCACCCGGGGGAGCAAAAGAACGATAAGACGACGCCTCCTGATCCCAACGCCAAACCGCAGTAGTTGGCTGCGATCGTGTTTAGAACGTTCCACGCAGGTAGAACAAATTCTCTGGCAGTGCCCCGGAATGAAATGTTAGTGTCGTACTCCGACCTTGCCTGGAGGCAACCATGCCAATGCGACGCAGCCTGTTCTCGGTGACGGTCTGTGTACTCCTCTCGACCGCTCTCTTTTCCGCCGCGAATTCGGATTCCACTCCAACCATCCATGATCGCATCGCGGGCATGAAGTCGGCTGACGGCCTGTTTCCAACCGCATGGGACGCCAAGACTGGAAAACTTTTTCTCGAGATTCGCAAGTTCGATCAGGATTTTCTCCTGGTAGTTTCCTTGCCTTACGGGCTGGGATCGAATGATATCGGGCTCGACCGCGGCCGGTTGGGCGAGGAACGGATCGTACACTTTACCCGCGTCGGTCCCCGCGTCTTGCTGGTCGCGCCCAATCTGCAATACCGTTCGTCCTCCACCGATCCCATGGAGAACCTGGCCGTCAAGCAGTCTTTTGCCGAGTCAGTTCTGGCCGGTTTCAAGATCGAAGCGGAAGAGGATGGCGCGGTCCTGATCGACGCCACAGACTTCCTTCAGCAGGATTCCTTTGGCGCAGGGGAACAGCTTGTCGACACCAAGCAGGGCGCCTACAAGCTGGACAAAGATCGCAGTGCCTTCGCGCTGGAAAACACGAAGAACTTTCCCCTCAACACAGAGTTCGAGTCGATTCTGACTTTCGCCTCCGAGCACCCAGCCGAGCACTCACTCGTAGCCACCGTAACTCCGGATGCGCATGCGGTCACGCTGCGTGAACACTACTCATTCGTGCAATTGCCCGATGATGGCTACCAGCCGCGCGCTTTCGACCCTCGCTCCGGTTTCTTCGACACTCACTACCGGGACTATTCCGCGCCACTCGGCTCAGCGTTGGATGTGCGTCTCATCCAGCGGCATCGCTTGGCCAAGAAGGATCCCAACGCAGCCGTGAGCGAGCCAGTAAAACCCCTCATCTATTACGTCGACCCAGGAGCACCGGAGCCGATTCGCAGCGCCCTGGTCGAAGGCGCAAGCTGGTGGAACCAGGCTTTCGAGGCTGCCGGCTTCAAGAACGCGTTTCGCGTCGAAGTACTGCCGCCGGGCGCCGATCCCATGGACGTGCGCTACAACGTCATCCAGTGGGTGCATCGCTCCACCCGCGGCTGGTCGTTCGGAAGCACGGTGTCCGATCCTCGCACCGGCGAAATCATTCAAGGCCGCGTCACTCTCGGTTCCCTGCGCGGCCGCCAGGACTACATGATCGCCGAAGCGCTCCTCGCCCCTTACAAAAAGGGCGAGCCCGTCTCATCTGAGATGCGTGAGATGGTGTTGGCTCGGCTGCGGCAACTCGCTGCCCATGAAGTTGGCCACACCTTAGGCTTAGCCCACAACTTCGCCGCCAGTTCGATCGCTCCGGGCACATCGGTCATGGACTATCCCCACCCCTGGATCACGCTCGACGCCAGCGGCAAGCCCGACCTTTCGCACGCGTACGCCACAGGGATTGGTGCGTGGGATAAGGTATCGATCCAATACGGCTACTCGCAATTCAGCGCGGTTACCGATGAGCGCGCCGCCCTCAATGGCATCCTGAACAGCGCCCAGGCCAGCGGTCTTTATTTCATTACTGACGAGGATGCGCGGCCGCTCGGCAGCGCCCATCCTCATGCCCACCTCTGGGACAACGGTCCAGACCCGGCGGCAGAACTCAATCGCATTCTCAAGGTTCGAGCCGCAGCCCTGGCGCGTTTCGGCGAAGACGCGATCCAGCCCGACAGGCCCTTGTCCGAGCTGGAAGACACTCTGGTTCCTCTTTATTTGCTGCATCGCTATCAGACCGAGGCCGCAGCCAAAGAAATCGGAGGCCTCGACTACCGGTACGCGCTCCGCGGCGACGGAGAACTGGTAACCAGAATCGTCGACCCGGCAAACCAGCAAAAAGCGCTCGACGCTGTCGTGAAGACGCTATCCCCTGAGACTCTGACCCTGCCTGAATCGCTGCTGCACATTCTGCCTCCGCGCGCTTTCGGCTATCCCAGAACCCGCGAATCGTTCGAAGGACACACCGGCCTAACCTTTGACCCGGTCGGCGCGGCAGAATCGGCCGCCGATCTCACCCTTACGCTGCTCTTTGATCCGCAGCGCGCCTCGCGGCTGGTCGAGTATCACGCCCGGAACGCAGCGAATCCCGGGCTCAATCAGGTCATCGAAGCTGTTTTCCAAGCCACATGGAAAGCGCTGCCCACCACCGGTGTGGCGGCTGAGGTGCAACGCATCACCGAAGCTTCAACGGTGGAACATCTGCTTGCGTTGGCGGCGAACCCTGGTGCTTCCCCGGAAGCTCGTGCTCAGGCTCGCACCGCGGCAGTGTCTCTTCGGTCGTGGATTTCCGCTAAAGTGACCAAGGTGCCAGAATCTCCCGAAGAAAAAGCCGTACGGGCCGCAGCTATCGCACGCATCGAAGCCTTCGAGAAAGATCCGGAAAAGTTTACGCCGGCAACCGACGTCCCGGCCCCGCCCGGGCAGCCTATCGGAGACGATGAGCAGGACTAGCCGAGCACGAGTAAAATCTTGCGCATGAACTATCTTCTTAAAACCGAGCCTGCCGTATATTCCTTTGCCGATCTCCAGCGCGAAAACACTACCATCTGGGACGGAGTCACCAATCCCGTCGCTGTCAAGAACCTGCGCGCCATGAAGCCGGACGACCAGCTAATCATTTATCACACTGGAGATGAGAAAAGCGCAGTGGGAACTGCAACCGTAGTGTCGGTCGATGCCAGCGACGCCAGGAATCCTCAGATAAAAATCAAAGCTGGCAAGCCGCTGGCTAAACCAGTGACCCTCGCCGAGGTGAAAGCGAATAAACTCTTTGCCGATTCCCCGCTGGTGCGGCAAGGACGACTGAGTGTCGTTCCCTTGACCGACGCCCAACACAGGTACCTCACCGGCAATTGACGGCGATCCGAACCCAGACGCTTCAGTGCGCCTTCGCGTCTCGCTGGATCAATGCGTGATCGACAAAGAAACCGATTCCTACTGCCAGCGGAATCACCCCCAACGTGGCTGCGATCATCGCATCCGGCTCCGCGCGTCCGATAAGAACGAAGGTCGCGATATAGCCGAGCGCCCCGGCCACTAACAAAATTCCGGACCGCCGCGAACGCGCCGCCTCTGAGAGTTCCGGCTGCATCGGCACATCCACTCCTCGCGCGATCGCAGCCAATCGCTCTTCGCTGCGCAGCTTGCGCACTCGGAAAAACGTGTACATGGCCGCCATCGGGATCCCAAAGATCATCACCACCGCCACCAGTCCCACAATGTTTCCGTCCATTGCTCCCTCCTAACCTTCGATCCAGCGTTGGTCTCATCACACCGCGCTTTCCCCACTAGTTACGAACGCCTGCGGAAAAAGTTCAACGATTTTGCGACTCGTGATCGGCTTACAAAACTTTGCAAATCTCCAGCTGTCCTCTTAGCAACCCCGGCTTACACTGGTGGTTCTTATGCCAGTGACAGATCAAGCGACCGAGTCTGGACGGGGGTTGAAGCAAAATGCTGCCTAAAGCGGTGCGGACGAGACTGTTCCCGTGGTTTTGGCTGCGCCTGGCTTGGCTCACCGTCTGCCTCGCGGGATTACTGCTTGCCGCCCCTTTGCGGGCGCAGGACGTTCAAGAGAAGGTCGATGTCGATGACCTTTCCCGCAACTTCGTAGTACACCCACCCAAGGGTTACAACGCCCAGCAGCACTATCCGGTCGTCATTCTTTTCCCCGGTCAAAACCAGGACGCCGAGGAGATGGCTCGCCTGACACACTTTAACCAACTCGCCGACAAAGAGGGTATTATCGCGGTCTACCCCATAGCCACGCGCGGACACTGGAATATCGGCGTGCGGCCGGAACAAGCGACGGCTACCCCGCGGCGCGGCTACGGACGTCACGGAGGAATGGGCGGCGGAGGTTATCCTGGTGGAGGCTACCCGGGTGGTGGCTATCCTGGCGGCGGTGGCGGAGGCTATCCCGGCGGCGGCGGGCAGGGCGGAGGACAAAATCCGGACGACAGCAGGAACAAGCCAGAACCCGCAGATGACGTTGCCTTTCTCAACCAGATGCTGGATCAGCTCGCTACCAGGTACTCGCTGGACACTCACCGCATCTATGCCACCGGTCTGGGTGATGGCGGCCTCATGGCCCTTCGTGTGGGCTGCGCCATGGCCGATCGCGTCGCCGCCATCGCCCCGGTAGGCGCGGCTCTGCCGAAAACAATGATCTGCCTCCCGTCGCGTGCCGTCCCCGCACTCTTCATAGATGGCACGGAAGATCCCATCGTTCCCTACGGCGGCGGCACCTACAAGCCCGGCCAGTTCCACGTGCTCTCCGCTGAAGACACCGCCAAAGCCTGGGCCAGGTTTGACCGCTGCAATGAAAAACCGGCTCAAGACAAACTCCCAGCCTTACAGAAGGGCGGCAAGGAAACCAAAACCTTTACTTTCAGTGCCTGCCAGGACAATGCTCAAGTAGCACTCTACGCCGTTAAGGATGCCGGCAATACCTGGCCCGGCGGCGAGCAGTACATGAGCGAAAAAGAGGTGGGCAAAACCAGCGACGCCCTCAACGCCAACGAAACTATCTGGAGCTTCCTGGCCACGAAGAAAATCGCGGGCGATAGCGGCGTCGGAAAGTAACGTCGGAAAGAAACCACGACCGCTTCACCGCTGATTCCCGACTCCTAGCGGATCAACTGCCGCAACTCGCGCCGCAGAATCTTTCCCGAAGCCGTCTTGGGCACAACCGCCACAAAATGCACTTCCCGCGGCTGTTTGTAGTGGGTCAAACGGTCGCCTACAAAGGCGCACAACTCTTCCTCCATCTTCTTGCAAGTCGCAAACCCTTCCCGCAGAGCAATGAATGCCACGGGAATCTCGCCCGCCGCCGCATCGAGCCGTCCCACCACTCCACATTCTCGCACCGCCGGATGCTCCAGCAGAACTGCTTCCACTTCCGCCGGCGCTACCGGAAATCCCTTGTACTTGATCATCTCCTTGCGGCGGTCGACCACTCGGTAAAAGCCCTCGGAATCGCGCGTGACCACGTCGCCCGACCAATACCATCCATTACGCAAAACCGCAGCAGTCGCCTCCGGCTCTTTCCAGTAACCCTGCATGATTTGCGGTCCGCGCATCACCAACTCCCCTGGGTCACTCGTGGGAACTTCCTCGGCACTCTCCACTGATACCGCCAGATCCTCCGCCCCAATCACCCGGCACTCCGTCAGCGCCAGCGGATGCCCTACCGAATCCGGCCGGTACAGCTCAGCCTCCAGATACCCGCAATGCGTCACCGGCGAAGCTTCCGTCATTCCGTATCCTTGACACACCAGAACGCCGGTGAGCGCGGTGAATCTTCGCGGCAGGTCCGGAGCCAGAGGTGCCGCTCCCGATTTCACCCAGTGCAATTTGTGATTCTTCGGAAACTGTCCTGCCTCCGCCGCCTGGCACAGCGCATTCATCGCCGGCGGCACCAGCGGCATCATCGAGATGGCTTCGTCCGTGAGCAACTGAATAAGCTGAGGAACCCCGAAACGCGGCATCAAGACCACCGTCGCCCCCAGAATCAGCGCCGGATTGAGCATCACATTCAACCCATAGATGTGATACAGCGGCAGGAAGCAAAGAATATTGTCGTTGGAGTTCAACGGGGTCGCCCGCGGCCCCAGAAACTGATAGACATTCGCGACCAGGTTATAATGCGAGAGCATCACACCCTTAGGCAGTCCCGTCGTGCCGCTCGAATAAGGCAGCGCTGCCAAGGTTTTCTCCGACCCTTGGTCGGGCCCAGGCAGGTTCACCCTCACCGGCTTCAGCAGATCAGAGAACGGCTCGGTTCCGCCAGCCTGTTCTCTGATCCAAAACACTCGCCGCAAATTCGGCAGCCCGGCAAGGTTGACGCCAGCAATATTTGGCCCATCGGTAATCAGGAAAGCAGCGTCCGAATTCCCCAACTGATGCCGCACTTCCCGCTCGCGATAAGTGGGATTCAGCAACGTCGGAATCCCCCCAGCCAACGTCACCGCGTGATAAACCGTACAGAATTCCCAGGAATTGCACAGAAAAATGGCAACCACTTCCCCCGGCTTCATTCCGGCCGCAATCAGCCCGCGTGCCAACGCTTCCACCTTCTCTCCATATTCGGCATAGCTGAGCCGCCGCCCGCAAGAAGTGTCCACGAGAGCGGTTTTCCGTGGATGCCTGCGGCACGACGCCAGAACGGCATCATGCATAAACACATTGTGGGGATCCGCGTAGAGCCGCGTGCGCAACATGGCGGGGATGATTGTAGCGGAAAGGGCCCGGCTGAGGTGAGAAGGGGCAGCCGCAATCAGCCGCCCTTCACCGCATTACCCGGCGCTAGGCAGCGTCACCCGCGCACGCGCCGCAAATCGCTCGGACCACCGAATCCTTCCAGTGGCCTGCATCACAACAAATAGCGTAATGATTGCGATCACCGTGATAGCCAGACCAGTAAATCCCTTCCAGAAGAACGCATACGAGAACAGCACCAGATAGATCAATTGCGCCGTTCCAGCCTCGAGCGCAGCGAAGCGCAGTCCCACCACCAATCGCAGGTAGCTGACTACCAAGGCAACCGAAACCACGGACGCCAGAATCATCGCCGCGTGGATCGAAATATGATCCACCAGATAAGCGAGCAGCAGATGGAACGCGAAAAAAGCCGTTGCCAGGAAGAAGTAGTTCATGGGATGCAGGTCGATATTGCGCAACGCAGTAATAATGAACATCAGAAAGAAAAAGAAGAACAAAGAGACCGGCGCCGCATAGCTGATTTCCCCCGCCAGCGGCCCAGGCTGCAACTTCTGCGGCATGGTCATACCGATCTGAAAACCCGAGACCAGGTTCGAGTATTGCCACGTGAGCTGCCAGCCACCCGGGACAAGCTCCTTGGATGTCGGCGAGAGCGTATCGTCGGCAAAATCGATGTCTCGGAAATTAGTCTGCATCGTCAGCATGAAATCGCGAGCCTGTGCGATACCGTCCCCAAGCTGGTAGCGCCAGCAATCCAGCCCCTGCGAGCGATACGCCACGTGCAGCATCGCAGTTTGTCCAGCACTCACAGTTGCCTGCCCCACCGTGCCTTTATCGTCGGTAACCAGCGCAACCGTCTGCTGGTTCACCTTCATCTGCAGTCCATCGTAGATCGCCTTCTGTGCCGGAAATTTCAGCCGGAAATCCACCGTCTGCGCCTGCGCCGTGTTGTTGCGGAACGTATAGTCTCCGGCGAAGTCAACCGCATACGTGCTGTACCACAGCAATCCCTTCTGCCGTGGAGTGAGATGAAGGTTCACGCGAATCCGGCTCGCTTCCACCGGCATCGGAACCTGCCAGTGCTCATTCTTGCTGCGAACAATCACCTTGCCGTCCTCGACCGTTGTCGTGTTCACAACGTCAATGGTCGTATAGGTCGCCGTTGGCGGCGACTGCTGTTGCGCCGTGCCCCATGTGGAAGCAACACGGCCCTGCAATTGCTCGTTGCTGCCGTAGGTGCGCGAGAAAATGGTCGCCCCCAGAATCACCCATGCAATGGAAGTGCAGACAAAGATGAACGCCAGTGCCAGAAATTGTCGTAGCAAAAGACCCCTCCTCTAGCGATAGATCGCACTGCTACGTTTGCAAGGAGGTTGCCGCCGAGGATGCGCTGAGAGTGCACAAGTTAGGCCCAGAAAGCCGGCGCGACCGTGTCGGCGCAAACACGTGTGTGTCACCGGATAGACATTCGAAGGAAGGTTAAAAGAATTGCCTAGCTGGCCAGCTTGCGCAGAAACTCCCGCTCGTCCATGCGGTACTTGAAAGCCTTCCGCCCATCGATGAACACGACCGGGACTTCATCATTGAACTGCCGCCGCAGTTCACTGTCACTATCCACATCCACTTCCTGCCAAGTGAAACCGCCGCGGCGCGAAAGCTTTGTGAGGCTTTCCTTCACCAGTTCGCAAAGGTGGCAACCCTTGCGTGAATAAACCACGACCTGCCGGGACTCGGGCACGGCTGGATTGTAGCCCTCCCCGCACTGCCGATTCCACTAGGAAATCGTCAAAAAGATTCAACAAATGAAAAGAGGTAGAATTCCGCCATGCACACCGATCGCAACTATAACGATCCAGACAAACCCCTGCGCGGCAAGACCTGCTTGATCACCGGCGCCGCCCTGCGTCTGGGACGCGCCTCCGCCCTCGCTCTCGCCGAGGCCGGCGCCGATGTCGCCATCACTTTTCGCACTTCGGCCCGCGAGGCGCAGCGCACGGTCGTTGACCTCACCAGCTTCGGCGTCCGCGCCTTCGCCCTGCACTGCGACATTACCGACGAGGCCAGTGTCAAATCCATGATGAAAGAGGCCGGCCGCGAACTGGGACGCATCGACATCCTGGTCAACAACGCCGCCAACTACGCCACCTCCGAGTTCGAACGCCTCACCGTCCGCCAGTGGGACGCCATGTTCGCCTCCAACACTCGCGGTCCGTTCCTGGTCTCCCGCGAAGCCCTGAAGTGGATGCGCCGCAAACGAACCGGATCAAAACGAACTGGATCAAGCCGAGCAGAAGCAATCGAAGCCAAAATCATCAACATGGGCTCGCTCGGCGGCTTGCGCCCCTGGCCGACGCACGCGCACTACTGCTCTTCTAAGGCAGCTCTGCACATGCTCACCAAAGTCATGGCCAAAGCTCTCGCGCCTGAAATCGCCGTCAACGCGGTCGCCCCCGGCATGATCGACCTCGGGGAAAAGTCAGCCGCGCCTTTTATGCGCCGCATGGCCAAGCTAACCCCAATGCAACGGAATGGGCGCGGAGAAGAGATCGCACAAGCAGTCTTGTTCTTCGCCGCCGCCCCCCAATTCATCACCGGACAGATTCTCGCCGTAGATGGCGGCCTCGGCCTCTGAAATAGAAATGCTCGTGTGCACCGACCGGGAAGGGCACGACATCAGTCGTGCCGTTAAGTCGCCGAAACTGTGAAGCACTTTAGCGCCTGAGGTACGCCTCTTACCGCCATAAGACTGCCCAATACCTCAAACTTCCGCGGAAGTCGGATCGATAATCCTCTTCACTTCCGAAACCCGATTCGCCGGAAACCCTCCCTGCTTCGCATGTTCCCGCACCATCGCCTCATTAGGAGCGATGTACACACAGTAAATCTTGTCTGCCGTGACATAGCTCTCCAACCACTGAATCTGCGGACCCAAGTTCTTCAGCACGCTGCACGATTTCTGCGAAATCGCCACAATCTGTTCTGGAGTTACATTACCCACATCCGGAATATCCCGCTCGATAACGTATTTGGGCATTTTTTTGCCTTCCGTTTGAATGTTCCACCGGTGCCGCGACTGATTCGTGCCCGCAAATATTACGCTGCACAGCAGGAAATAGCCACTTGATCCGGAAGGTGCCACCACTTCTGTACCGTCGCGGCTCAAGGTATATTGGGGCAAATGAAGAAATCCAGGAACGCACCTTCGTCGATGCCGGCCGGCTCCTCTCCCCGCGTCGCCGTCACCATCATGGCCGCAGGCAAGGGCACGCGCCTCAAGTCGCAGCTTGCCAAAGTTTTGCATGAAGTTGGCGGTAAACCACTGTTGACCAGGGTCATCGCCGCAGCCACCAGCGTCGTACCGCCCGCAGACACCTTCGTCATCATCGGTCATGAAGCCGAACGCGTACGCTCCGTCGTCGCCCATACCGGCGTCAACTTCATCCTGCAAGCGGACCAGCGTGGCACCGGCCACGCGCTCATGGTTGCGCAGCCCGCTCTCTCCACCTACGATCACGTCATAGTCCTCTCCGGCGACGCTCCCCAGATCACGCCCCAAACCATAGCCCGCCTCCTCAATTTCCACCTCGACCAGCAAGCTGCGATGACCTTGCTCAGCGCTGATCTAGACAACCCTACCGGCTACGGACGCGTTATTCGCAAGCGATCTGGCAGGAACGCCCGCGCTGCCGAAGTCGAAGTCGAAGCCATCGTCGAAGAAAAATCCGCCAGCCCCGCCCAGAAGGCAATTCACGAAATCAACGCCGGCTTCTACGTCTTCGCTCTGCCCCACTTGCTTTCCAACATCGAGAAGCTCTCCACCGCCAACCCTCACGGCGAGTACTACCTCACCGACATGGCCGGAGTCCTGCGCCAAGCCAAACGGCGTGTCGTAGTCTGGAAGACAGAAAACTCCAGCGAAGTTCTCGGCGCCAACACTCTCGGCGAACTCGCGGCTATCGATCATCAGATCCGCATGCTCAAGTGCCAGCAGCTTATGTCTGAAGGCGTCACCATTTTCTATCCCGCCACCTGCGTAATCGATGACGAGGTCGAAATTGCTCCCGACACGATCATCGAACCTTCCGTGCAGATTCTAGGCAGATCGCGCATCGGCGCTGCCTGCCACATTAGCTCCTACTCCGTGATTCGCAACTCGGAAGTCGGTCCCTCCGTCCTCATTCGTCCTGGCTGCATTCTCGAGGAAGCCCGCGTCGGCCCCAGCGCCGTCCTCGGACCCTATTCCCATCTGCGTCCCGGCAGCGAAATCGGAGAAGGCGCCCACGTCGGCAACTTTGTCGAGACCAAGAAGATCAAGCTTGGCAAGGGATCGAAGGCCAACCACCTGACTTATCTCGGCGACGCCGAAATCGGCGCCGGAGTCAACATCGGCGCCGGAACCATCACCTGCAACTATGACGGCGCCCAGAAACACACCACCGTAATCGGCGACGGAGCCTTCATCGGCAGTGACAGCACCCTGGTCGCGCCAGTGCGCATAGGCAGAGGCGCCTATGTGGGCGCCGCTTCCTGCATCACCAGCAACGTCCCCGAAGACGCGCTGGCAGTCGGTCGTGCGCAACAGGTAGTGAAAGAAGGCTGGGCCCGCGAAAAGCGCGCCGCAAGGAAGCCGAAGTAGGTTTCGGAAACCCCTGACAGGATTCCTGAGCATGTTGGACAAAACGGCTCGGGAAGGGCACGACTTCAGTCGTGCCGCTAAGCACCTCTTAAATCCGCGGGCATTAGCCCCTGAGGGACTTGTCCTAGTGCGAAATCGCGGTAAACAACGGCGAATGCATCAGCGACTGAAACTGCGCGTCGCTGTCTTTGAAGTGCATCATGAACTTTTCGCCGTCGGAATCAGCTGTGGCCTTATCCATGGCCGCCTTTTCAACCGGCGAAGCACTGCTTTTCTTGTACATGATGACCGCCTTCATCATCATGGCTAGAGTCCCCGCTGTGATCGAGTCCGAAGTCACAACCGTCAGATCGAAATTCACGCCGCTGGAAAAGTCCATCGTGTAGTAGGAGCCCAATACCCGTTTCTTGACCGTCTCATAGTCAGCGATCTTGGCCGCATCGCCCAACGCCGACCGCATCATATTCTGCGAACCCTGCTGGTCCAGAATGCTCCAGAACGCCGCTGCGTCCACGTTCGACATCATTTCCGACATGGTCGTATTCGTATCCAGGCTCAACGTCAGCCCGTCGCGCGTATCCAGCGCCAGCTTCACCGCCGAGAGCTCGCCGAACAGTAGCGTACTGTCGTCGAGAAAAGTCATAACGAAGTCGCCCATGGGGTAGAGACTCGAAGTGCGGTATTTCGTGGCCTTGACCTTCTGCAGGGTCAGCTTCTTGAGCACGGCCTTCATATTGAAAGGTCCGCTTGCGATAAAGACCACCTTGATTCCCTGCTTGGCGGTACGGAAAGAGGGTAGCGCCAGCGAGTCGATATCTTTATCTGGGTTGATGCCCACCCCTTTTAGCGCACTCTCGGCTTCCTTCACGCTTTCCTGCGAATCCATGATTTGTGTCTTCAGCGCGGTCGCTGTCGGCGAGTCTCGCAGCGCTCGGTAATCCACTGAAATCAACTGCTGCAGGTCGGCGGGAACCACAGCGCGCGCTGATGAATTCATCGGCATCGCGTTCGCCATGCCCGCCGCAAGCACACCCAACATGACAATGCCCAGACCAGCTTTCATGGTTTTCATAATGTCCTCAGTCTTCGGAATATTAAGGTCTTCCCACCCAGTGAACTCACAGGCAGAGAACGGAATTTCCCCAGCATCTTGCGACTTGCATCTTCCAGCTTAGATGCGCCCTTGGGCCTTCCCGTCACCCGGTCACCTTATTCTAAGCCTGCAGCCCGTTCCCCGCCCTGCCAAAAGTGCTAGCCCTATGACCACTTTGGGGCGGCCTGTCCCTCCGTCACTCTAAGTGCACTCGCCAACCACGAAAAGGGTGTAAGATTCTCTAAGACTGTACGCTACCGCACACAGACGCCTAGCCCTCCGGGCGCCAAGAAATCAGGAACAATATTGAAAATCCTCCTCTACAACCCCGATAACGGGGTTACGCGCAATTTTATGCCTCACCTCTGGATGTTCCTGCTACAGTCTCTAACCCCTCCCGGCCACGAAGTTGTACTCATCGATGGCAACGCTCAACCGATGGACGAAGATGGAATCGCCCGCTACGTCCTCGAACAAAAAATCGATCTTGTCGGCATCGGTGCCATGACTCGCATGATCGCTAAAGCCTATCGCATGGCAGATGCTGTGCGCGCCGTGGGCGTGCCCGTGGTCATGGGCGGTCCTCACGTCACGGAAATGGCCGACGAAGCTCTCGGCCGCGATGGCGGCCCTCAACATGCCGACGCCGTCGCCCTCGGCGAAGCCGACAACACCTGGCCGCGCATCGTCGAAGACGCCGCCCGCGGCCAGCTGAAAGACATTTACGCGCCACTCGATGGCGCCGGCAAAGAACTCAAACCCTCGCTCAAACAGTATCCTGTCATCCCCTGGGACACCATCGATCTCCACCAGTTCAATCTCGTCCCTCATTCAGCCAAGCATTGGCTGCAGAAGATCGGCGAGGGCTGGGGAACATTCCGCATTATCCCTGTCGAGTCCGGACGAGGTTGTCCCTACGGCTGCGAGTTCTGCACCGTAACCGGTTTCTTCGGCGACTCCATCCGCTTCCGCACCAACGAAAGCGTCGTCAACGAACTCCTGCTCCTCAAGGCCCGCGCTCGAAAAGAACGCGGACAAATCGCCGTCTTTTTTATCGACGACAATTTCGCCATCAACCTCAAGCGCACAAAATCCTTGTTGCGCGATATCATCACCGCCGGTGCACAAGTAAACTGGGTCGCCCAGATCAGCGCTAACCTCCTGCGCGATCAGGAACTCGTCGACCTCATCTCGGCTTCCGGCGGCAAATGGGTCTTCATCGGCATGGAATCGATCGATCCCACCAACCTGAAGGATGTCAACAAAGGTTTCAACAAGCCGGAAGAATACGCCGCCGTCCTCGAGCGCCTCGCACAGCGCAACGTCTATGCCATCACTTCATTCATCTTCGGCATGGATAACGACACCGTAGGCGCGGCCGAGCGCACCCTCGAGCAGGTCCGGACCTGGCCGCCGGGTCTCCCCATTTTCGGCCTGCTCACTCCCTTGCCCGGCACTCCACTTTATAAACGTCTCGACGTTGCTGGCCGGCTAACCCGCCCCAAGCACTGGCAGGAGTTCATTCCCTTCGCCATGGCTCACACCCCACTCAGGATGACCATTGACGAGGCCCACACCGAAGTGAACTACGGCTGGTCCCATGCCTACGGCTCAGAAGCCATTGGCCAGGCCGTCGACTCGCTCGACGACCAGCCGCTCGGTTATCGCGTCAACATCTTCATCGCCCGCGTCTGCTTCCGCGGAATCTACTTCCCCATGCTCGGCCGCTTTGCTTGGTGGAAGGTGATATCGGAGAACCGCCAAACCATCTTCAAGCTCGCGAAAGAAGGCGTCGAGGCCTGGTGGGATTCTCGGTCCAGAACCGAGCCCGCGCCAGCAACCAGTGCAGGAGACTAGTCCCCACGAGAGCGCGTCGTAGAGACGTAGCTTGCTACGTCTTCTTTCTGGGCCGGAGCACGAACGCGGAGAAGAGTACCCGCACCACTTCTTTCTCCAACCCCTTATCCACACCCAGCCTGCGCCTCAGTCATCATCAGGATCGGTGGGCGGGCGTTTATCGTTCATGAAGTAATCTGCTTTCAGCGGCGCATCCAGGGTCTGAAATGAGATCGGCGTCTGGCTGAAGTTGAAACAGTCGGAAAGATCATCGGCCGGCGCATCCGCGTATCCGAGCGATGGCAGATTAAAGTTTGTCTCGATAAACTTCAAGATACTCCCGAAGTCATGCGTCACGTGTGAGATGTAACCCGGCTTGGCGTAGGGCGAAATCACGATCATCGGTACCCGGAATCCGTACACATACCCACAACCCCACTGGGCGCAGTTCACCAGCACTTCCGGCGGCGGTACATGGTCGTACCATCCTCCCCAGTCATCCCACGTAAGGATAATAGCGGTGTTCGACCAATACTGGCTGCTCCCGATCGCGTTAACAATCGAACTCACATAGGAGGGACCCGACCCGTCATTGCTCATCGCATGGTCCGATTCCAGACCGTTCGGAATAACCCAGCTCACCGTGGCAAGCTTGCCGTCCAGAATATCCGTCAACACCGGCGCAGAGTTCTGCGTAGTAGCCAGCACCACGTTGTTGGTCCAATCCGCTCCGGTACACACTCCCCCGCTCGGGGCGCTCGGTCCGCACATGTGCTCGATCGCGTTAGGGGCGGTCCAGATCGATCCCGCCGAGGGGGCGTAATAGCGCCAGCTAATGTTGGCCGTGTTCAGCAAGTCAGTGAGCGTGGCATGCTCAAAGCACGGATAAGCCGGCGTTTCAACCCCCGCAGGGTCGATCAGGTTAACGAACTCGGCAGCGGGAGCCGTGCAGCCGGTGTTATTGTTGGCGTTCTTTACCCCAGCCGGGTTCTCCGCCTCGAATAAGTTGCTGCCCACCGCAGGCGCCGATGTTCCTGAAAGGATGAACTGGTGCGCCGGCATGCTTGGGCCCTCGTTGGTCTGGAACATGTGATCCGCGAACGTGTACGTCTGGGCCATCGTAAGGTACGGCTGAACATCCGTCGGATTCACGTACCTGAACTGCGGATCCGCGGGTGGCGGACAGCCGGCGCTCCCGGCTGTGCACGAATATGGGATCAGGTCAGCAGTATTCATCTGACATACCCCGGATGTGCTCAGGTTGCACATATCCACGAATGCACTGTGAGCATGGCTCAGATCGTAGTTGTCCGGGCTCGACCCGGCCGTGCCCAGGTCGATCGGACTTAGCATAACGGTCGCCCCCGTCGAGTCGGTCCCACTGCTGGCGATGTCATACTGGGAAGCGCTCGGGCTGGTGCTGCACGCGCTGCTGCTCCCGGTTGGCGGAATACACAATCCCTGAAACAAGTTGTCGGGAGTGCGGTTCTCCTGAAAGATAATCACCACGTGCTGGATCTTCGAAGCTGGCGGCGGCACCGTAATCGTTGTCGTACTGCTTCCGCTGCAGCCATTCAGGCTCAGCAGAAGTCCAGCAGCACAAAGCAGCAGAATCGAGACGGATAACAGCGCTAGACGACTCATAGTGGAACGCCCCCCTGCACGAAACGGCCCCGCAGTTTTCCAAACCTGCAGCCATGAACCCGGCTGGCGCTCTTCCCACTCGGTCCAAAGCAGAATTATTTTGTTAGCATCGCTCCGTAGAGACGTAGCTCGCTACGTCTTTTGTCCTCGTCCGCTGCCGATTCCCGGCCAGCAATGCCCGCGACCTGCCTCAGCCGCGAATGATCTCCACCCTCTTCCGCACTCCCTCCGCAAAAGCCCGATCCTTAATCGACACCAGATTGATTTCCACATTAGCCAGCGCTCCGCTAATCGCCGCCCGCGCCAATGCCTGCGCGGTCGTCAAGTCCGACTTCATATTCGGATTGCTGACCGCAAAAAGTCCCCCGGTGATTTCCGCCACTTCATGCGCCTTCTCCGCCACACCCAGCGGAACTCCCGTGGCCAGCTTCAGACTCCCTTCAATCACCGAGTCAGCATTACCCGGATCAGTCTTCGCCTGCTTGTAAGCCTTCATCACAGCATCGTAAGACTCAGCGTCCCCATCGATGGCAGCCTTCAACTCCTCCCGCAACCATCCCAGCCGCCCAATCGCCGCGCTTAGTTGCGACTCATATTGCAGGTAAGCTTTTTTCCCGCGCGACATCGAGGCCACCATCGTCGCGAGGCCAGCGGCCATCGCTCCTGCCGCCGCCGCCGCGCTCCCGCCCCCCGGAGTAGCCGTAGGCGCAGCCAGTTGCTCGACAAACGGCTCAACCCCGGCCCGCAATCCTCCCACTGCCGTCTTCCCACTCATCACCGCAGCCAGCCGGTTCTCCAAAATCAATGACGAATCGAAGTTCTCCACTTGCAAGAACCATTCCGCCACCTGCTCCAGCGCCTTCTTCGGAATCAGTCCCACGATCTCGCTCGACACCGGAGTCACACCGTACCGCGCCGCTTCCCGCTTCACCACTTCAAATACACGATGCACCGGCGTCTGCTCAAAATCCGTCAGATTCATCGAAACCTGCGCCAGCCCCCGCACCAGAAATCCTGCACCCTTCACAAACCGCATCCCACCGCTCGAAAACCGCACCGCCTTCGCAATCTTCTTCGCAATCTCAACATCCGGAGTATTCAGAAACACGTTGTAGGCAATCAGAAACTTCCGCGCTCCC
>Ga0206803_1083_pt1 | contig 21698 bp, 22 predicted proteins | sample Alteio_BWOrgCont_61_FD_152909 | JGI IMG/M metagenome (GOLD analysis project Ga0206803, IMG submission 152909) | Enriched cells from forest soil in Barre Woods Harvard Forest LTER site, Petersham, Massachusetts, United States -... | ecosystem: Environmental > Terrestrial > Soil > Temperate forest >... | reverse complement strand
GGTGCAGCAGCCGCATGTCATACAAGTAGAAAGGACATACATGGTCTCTTGGAGCTTTGGTGCTATCCGAGGCCCAAAACCGCGATCATAAGAATCTTCCGCATCGACCCACGCGTGTACTTTTTTGAGATTGTCGAACATTCTGTCGCGGTTGACGCACAGGTCGCGCACAAGAGAGAATTTTGTCATCGGCGCCAAAGTGATGACATTGCCGCCGGAAGCTTCCAGAATAGTATCGACTAATGCTGTACAGGCCTGGCGAGGTTTGCCATTGATCAGCATGCTGCAGGAACCGCAGACCTCTTCTAGACAGCCCGATTCGTACGCGACAGGAGCGACATGTTCTTGCTTGCGATTTTTTGGGCAGCGCTGGATGTCCATGAGGGCCGAGATGATATTGAGGAAGGGCCTTCGCTCAATTTCAAACTCTTCCCAATACTGCTCGCCGGGAGCGCCGCGGTAGATTTTAAGAATAAATGTCTTATTCATAGTTAAATCGGAAATTGGATGTTTGCAGGAATATTTTCAAGAGTCGGCTTTACTTTTTTTGCTTTTGTATAGTCGCGTAAACTCGGTTTGAGATGGCGTAAATCGACGGGACGATAGGTAATCTTAGGTTCTTCCGGCTCGTAGCTGGCGATCGTCGTTTTGAGCCAGTTCTCATCATCTCGTTTAGGGAATTCAGGTTTGAAATGCGCGCCTCGGAATTCATCGCGCAAGAGAGCCCCCTTCGTCATCACAAGGGCGATTTCGATCATCGCATCGAATTGGCTGGCAAAAATAAATGACTGGTTGAGGACTGATCCTGTATCATCAAGGGTGATCCCGCGATAGCGTTCTCGGATTTTCTTAATGCCGTCCATTGTCTTTTTGAGGTCGGTATTGTTGCGCTCGACTGTGACATGTTCGACCATGAGAGCTGCCAGCTCATCGTGCAACTTGTAGACATTCTCCCCGCCTTTCCGCGCCAAAAGATCGCTTTTGAAGGCCTCTTCTTTTTCAAGCGCTTCAGCATACATCCTCGTAGAGAGGTTGCTATAAGAGGTGGTGAGATTCTCGATATAGTGGGGCGCTTCGACGCCTGCGGTCAAACCCCCGAAAATGCACGAAATAAGAGAGTTAGCGCCTAATCGATTGGCTCCATGGTACAGGAATTCCGATTCGCCCACATTGAAACATCCGGGGATATTGGTCATCTGGCGATAGCGCGTCAAGCGATCGGGATCGTCCGCTGCCGGCCAATCTACCCATGCGCCCCCCATCGAATAGTGGACGGCGGGGAAAACCTTCATCGGCACTTTACGCGGATCTTCGCCGCTGAATTTTTGATAAATCGCGAGTACGGATTCCAGTTTATGCTTCTTCTCTTCTGTTAATCCGGTGACATCGAGGTAGACTTGCTGCTCGCCATCAACGCCGAGGCCGAGCGCGCATACGCGGAGCAGTTCGCGAGAGGCAATATCGCGCGGCACGAGATTGCCGAGCGCCGGATACATCTCTTCGAGAAAATACCACGGCTCTCCCGTACGCCCGCAAGGAATTGTCTTGCCGTCCGGCGCGAGGATCGTTTTAGAAGAATCGCCGTTCACCCACATACGGCCGCCTTCGCCGCGTGTCGATTCGGAAATCAGGCGCAATTTGTCTTCGGCAGGAATCGCTGTCGGATGGATCTGGATAAATTCACCATTGGCATACCACATGCCCTGCTTAAATAATCGCCCATTTGCAGCGCCTGTACAGAACGTGGAGTTCGTCGACTTTTTGAAAATGAGGCCCGGTCCCCCGGTGCCAAGAATCACGACATCGGCTTTCAACACTTCGAGCTTCATATTAAAATGATCGAGCATGACGATTCCGCGGGCAGTTCCCTGCTCATCGAGAACAAGCCGCATGAATTCGTGGTGTTCAAATTTTTCCACCATGCCTTTCACTTCATAACGGCGCACCTGCTCATCGAGTGCGTATAAGAGCTGCTGGCCGGTTGAAGCGCCGCAGAAAGCGGTGCGATTATAGAGAGTGCCGCCGAAACGGCGAAAATCGAGAAATCCTTCGGCCGTGCGATTGAAGGGGCAGCCGAACCGCTCCATCATGCGGATAATGGCGGGCGCAGCTAAGCACATCTCGAGTATAGGAGGCTGATCGGCGAGAAAGTCGCCCCCTTTCATTGTATCGTAGGCATGAATGATGGGAGAGTCGTCTTCCCCTTTGAGATTGATCGCCGCATTAATGCCGCCTTGGGCGCATACAGAATGCGAGCGCTTCACCTTCGTCACCGAGACAATCTTGACTCTGCATCCTTTTTCTGCAAGCTTCATGGCGGCTGCCAATCCTGCCAGCCCTCCACCTACAACGATGACTTCTCTTCCAGCTTTCATGAGCCTATCCGCAAAGTATTAATTCTTAAGATTGAGCCAATAAGTGCCCCATACCGCTGCAAGGCCCCAAAATGCGACAAGCGCCATCAAGCACCATGCGACTTTCATCATGCGCCGCTGCGACAGCATGCTCAAAATGACCCCCCACGTAATAAGGAAAGTCCAAAAACCATTAAAGGCGTGATAGCAAGTCGCGAGTACAAATACTGTATAGATCCCCACGTAGATGGGATTTTTGAACGTGTCGCGGACTGTAAGAAGGGTGGCTGTGCCGAAACTATCGCTGACAGCGACCAGTCCATCCTCATGCAGTTTTTTTGCGGTCAAGGTGGACAGCCAATCGCTCTTCTGACGATAATCAAGGTCGTCTGTTTTAGGCAGCTTAGCGAAATCGGACTGTTCCTGCGCAATCCGGGGCGCATCATAAAGCTCAACATCAAGCCGCTTCGCCACAGCTTGCAGCCCATCATCGCGGGTTATATGCACGAAATAGCTTTCATTATCTCCGATAACTGCTGAATGGGGGTATTCGATAAACCGGAACTTGACGATATGAAAGACTAAGAGAAACAGGATAATCCACGAAGTGATCCTCTGCCATGTATAGGCATGGTTACGCGAATATTTAGTAAGAGCTGGCGCACTCCCGTCCGTAGGGAAGGAATTGAATTTGGCGGTCCATAAGTACTTCACCCCCCAGACAAGGTGGATGAAAAGAGGCACCCCGAGCAAAAAGATCTCTATCGCTTCTAGATAGGGCAGATTGTGGATGCCTTCCACCATCTGCACAAAGCCGCGTCCATTATCCCCCCAGCCAGAGGGCCGCCTGAGAATTGACGAGCATATGCTCAAATAAAAACAGGACGATCCACAATCCCATGAGAGAGTGTAGACGCCGCCATATAAAGGTCTTTTGTAAAACAGCAGTACTCATCGCCTATCCACGCCTATAGAAGGCCGATACTACTGACTCGACGATCTTTTATAAAAGAAAAAACTTATAGGATCGGACGCGGCCAAGAAGGAGAGAAGAATCGGGCACGCACACGGGCACGAAAGAGGGAGGAGAATGATAGCACTTGTCTTTCGTGCCCGTGTGCGTGCCCGATCTTCTCTTCTCCCTCTTTCTTGAACGTGCCCGTGCCCGTGTGCGTGCCCGATTCTTCTCTTCTCCCTCTCCTCTTTAACTCTTAGAGAAGGAAAACAATTCATCAGCATTTTGTGTGGTGATTGCGGCCATTTTCTCGAGGGAGACATCCTTGAGGGCGGCCATAACGCCTAGCGTTTCGACGACAAACGCAGGTTCATTTTCCTGTCCCCTTTTCGTTTGGGGTGCCAAATATGGTGCGTCCGTTTCCACAAGGAGGTTTTCTAAGGGCAAGTGCCGAACGACATCGCGAAGGGCCTCAGATTTTTTGAATGTGATGATGCCGCTCATAGAGATTTTCCAGCCTCGCCGGACTCCTTCCTCTGCTTCTTCTTGAGTCCCCGTAAAGCAATGCAGAAGAAGCGGCCCATCCCGATAATGCGTATCCGCCAATCGGAAAAGATCGGCAAAGGCATCGCGGCAGTGAATAATGACCGGCAGCCTACATTCACGGGCCAACGCAAAATAACGAATCAGGAACTCCTGCTGCAAATCTTTAGGCGAATGTTCATAAAAATAATCCAACCCCGTCTCGCCGATCGCAATCAAAAGCCCCTCTTTGGCACAGCGCTCAACCTGAGGAAAAAATGAAGCCCCTTCAGTTTCCACATCGTGGGGCGTCGTGGCTGCGGCATTGTAGACAAGGGGTGAGCGCTTAGCTAGTGCCAGACCGTCGATCAAGCTTTGTTCATCTGTGCATATATTGACGATGCGCTGCACGGAAGCTGCCTTGGCGCGCTCCACAAGCTCGTCAGTTTTAGAGACCAGCTGAGGATTTGTCAGGTGCGCGTGAGAATCTGTAATCAACATATACCGGTTCCGTCAGGTTTTGTGAATTTGGACTGGCTGCGACTTTGCCAAATCGATCCTCCTCGTCACCCTGCGCGCATGGGGCAGGGCCTTCTCGTTCGGAACGCGATGCTTCGATTTGGCTTGGTCTCGCAGAGTCCAAATTCACAAACCTTCCTGAGCGCGGTATAGTTCTAAAGGAATACCGAGATGGCGCGCAACGTCAAGCAGCTCGATCCATTTATCATCAATCTTCACAAGATTGTCAGGTTCTCTTGCCATTTGCTTGTTAAAATGCGCATGCAATAGAGTATTGGTTTCGCTGTTTTTTTCGCACCAATTCTGACAAAGCGCTTCCGCTTTTTCCGGGATCAGATCTGCAAAATTCTCGTCCATTATTAAAGGAACCATCTTTTCCGCATTGACGACCTGACCAGCAGAAATGACAAAGAAACGCTTTGTACTTTTGTCCGCATACAACTTTGCAAGTGCTAGACGTGCATCAAGAGGACAAGAAGCGGAGAGCTCGATAAAGCAGCCCAAAGGAAATAGGCGTGCAAGAAAAGCAAACTGGCGCCGCTCTTCTTCCTCATACGTAGAAGCCGCATGCATGATGACGACGAAAGAACGAACATAGGGTAATAGGGAAAAAACAACAATCGCCTGCTTGACGCAGCATAGAGGGGTGGTAATCGACAATACCGGCCAATCCACATGCCTTCTTTTTTTTCAGGAATTCTCTTATCTGGTCATCGTCAAGCAACGAAGAATTCGGCTTGCAAGAGACCACATGGTGTTCGATAATCGTCTCTTCCGCACTCACCAATCCTTCATCTCGGGGAATGATCTTAATATAGGGCAGTGGCAATGCGATTAGGCGCACATCTCTTGCTTCCCCAAGAATCCTGGCTAAGATAACCTGGTCCAATCCATCGTCATCACCCCTCTGCACACTCTTGCACGCTTCTTCCCATCTCTTTAGTAGTTGTACCGAAGCAGGTGTAGGATTCACAAACAGCGTCCCCGTCTCTACATAAGCACGATGTTCTTTGTGGTAATGGTGGTTCACGTGTACAGCAATATCGCCATCCGCGAAAGTTGCCCAAACTGGACGGCCTTTAAAACGGGCATCGGCATCTACCCAAACTACAGGACGCTGAAATTGGAGCATCTTCTCCAGGATAAAAGACGGCTTGATAGCGCAATTTTGCACCCAAGTACCTCGGGAAGGGACTTCTTCGATATGACATTCCACATCGAAATTCTTGCAAGAGGCTTGCATTTGCCTGGCCTCTTCTTCATAGAGGCTGCCCGCCGTATAGAAAGAAATTACAAGGGGAGATTTGTTCATCTTAAGACCAATATACTTGTTCTGCTGTTTTACGCAGCTGCTGGGCTGCAGCATGTGTGATACCAGTGCAATTGAGAATGTGAATCTCTTTTACTTTCTTCAGGGATAAAACGCCATGATCGGTGAGAAAAGGACAACCCTGCAAATAAATATGCTCAAGAAAATGATCGGCTAAATGGATCAGAGCCTCATCGCGTATAGCTGTATGGGAAAAGCGAATAGCGCGCAAAAAAATCTTGCTCCAGGATGCGAGAAAGTTTCCCTCGAGAAGAGGGCAATCGATAAAGGCTGCTGTAGTGAAATTCGCAAACTCCCCACATCTGTAAAATACTGCGTCGGTCAAGCTGTGGCCGTCTTGAATAGACAAGCCCATTAGATGATGCATCCGGGAAAACAATGTACTTAGTCCCTGATCTGTCATTTGAGCAGCATTGAACGTAAAGTAAATGAGGGGCGTTTCGTTTTGCGCGATAGCCTCAATACCGGCATCGGTGATCTGGCTGGAATGCGCGATATTGAGCCGTTCGAGGTTTTTGACATTGTGCGCAATAGTATGCAGAACCTCGTCAGTTAAAAATGGCTGATGCCGCAGCACAATTGTTTGCAATGCAGGTGCGCTGCGCAAAAAAAGGGGCCAAGCCTTGGCAATCAATGTTCAGGCAGTTCGTAAGATCGAGAGTCTTCAAGAATGGCATGTGCCCGGTTAAGGATAAAAGACCTGCTTCCGTAATCCGGACACAGTCCTTCAAAGAAAGTTTGCGCAATTGACTGCATTGCCCCGCTACTGCGGCCAGTCCATGATCGGAAATCCGCAAAGCTCCATTAAGGGTGAGAGAAAATGGATCAACGGAGCGCAGTATCGCCGCTAACTCATCATCTTCCAGATTATTGCGTGCGGAGAGGTCGATCTCAGCTCCACCCCCCAAGTTATTGGCCAAATTGTTGACCAAATTGTTGACAGGGAAAAAAAGCTTTTTTGCGGTAAAGCTCTTCAAAAAGACTGCGCTCTCCAAGAACACGGGAACGCATAGCGGTGGCAACACCTGCCTGTGTCTGTGCCAAATTTACCGTCTCACCAGGGTCTTTCCAAATATCGAACAACTCATCTTCTCCGCTAACAGGATTGTGGATAAACTTCCAACGCTCTTTACGGCATCCAAGAGTTGTAGGAAAAAAAGGGGTAAAAAAGCGAGCCTCCGACTCTTCTTGCTGTCGTCTTAGCGAACGTCCGATGCTATGATGGACACCCCCGATATCTAATGTATCCAGCAGGGTAGGCAAGAGATCGATATGGCCGGCGACTTCATCAATAACTTGTGGATGCATTCCCTTCCCAAGAAGAAGTAATGGCACCCGTACCCCCTCTTCATAAATAGCCTCTCGCTGCTGAAATTTTGCTCCATGTTCGCCAAGCGGCTGCCCATGATCGCCGAAAATAAAAACGAGACTTTTCTCGAGTAATCCTTGTACCCTGAGCTGTTCGATGAACCATCCCATCCAATGGTCGCTGTAGTGCATAGTCTGGAGAAAGGGAGCCTCGGAAACACCTTCTGGCGTAAGGAAAGAGTGTTTGACGGCGCCCTGAGGAAGACGCCATGGATGGTGGTTAGAGATTGTGAAGAGATAAAGGAAGCAGGGCTTGCCTTCTTTTTCTTTACGGCCGAGAAAATCTTTAGCATAGCGCATCAAATACTCATCGTGAATCCCCCAAGAACTTCTTGGACAGCTCCCCAGCATTTTTTCAGCAAATGCGGTTTGCAACTCTTGCCTGCCATGCACGGCATCAAAAGAGTGGCTCAATAGAAATTCCTGCTGTCTATCGAAATCGATATCCCCATTGTGCAGGTAAGCGTTGAAATACCCTCGCTCCTTCATGATTTCGGGCAATCCGCGCAAGCTAAACAATGGATTCCTGTCAGAGATTTCATCTCCAACCTGAGGCGGAATGCCAAAAAGAGAAGCTATCAGGGCTTTGCTGGAACGAGTCGAAGCGCTATAGAAATTGCGCCATACAACCCCTTGCTTGGCTAACCGTTCAAAGCATGGCGCTAGCCCATGAATTGGTCGAAAAGAATCTAAAAGGGGTATGCCGCATGCCCGAAACGATTCTAAAGAAATGAAAATTACATGAGGCTTTTCTGATTTTTTTATACGGCGCAAGGTAATGCTCCCTGCCAAAAAAACTGCTTGTCATTCGCAAAAGAGGGTAATCATCCTGCAAAAGCAGATGCCGCTCCCCGGCGGGCAGCCATTTTCTCACCTCACTTGCGGAACATGCCGGATTAATGTCTTTTTTAAAAATCCTGCCTACAAGTTCTTTTTCCTCAAGGATAAGGAGATTGTGCCCTTTATAAGCATCCACAGGAGATGTGCGGCGGTCCATATATAGAGCGACCAAACCGCTTAACATACACAAGACGGCTATGCCAGCTCCATATTGAGAGAGCTCGCGCAGGGGGGAAATAAGAGAATTGGCGATAAGAAGGCAGCACGCTGCCCACACTCCGGCGACGAAAAACCATTTGTACAAGCCCATATCAATCGCGGATTCCCAAAAATTCCGGCTCTTGCGCGCATGACTGAAAAGAGACAAACGCAAGCGGATGCCGGTATTTTTGTGCATCCATATATCTGCCAAGCTGAGCATCGGTAGCGCCCAGAGAAGAAAAGCTAAATACCACGTAATGGAAAGAAATAATTCTAGTAAGCAGAGCAGAGAAATAACCTGCGAGACGAGAAAAAGATCCGAGCAAAGACCGAAAAAGATCTCGCGGGGTCGCAGTTTTTGCGAAAGACGGATCAGCAAAAAAGGTACAAGCAAAACTACACTGCAAAGCAGGATATGCATCTTTCGACCGTTGGCGCTTGCCTGACAAATACCTAATTTGGCTTAATCTTTCTATAGATTAGAGAGCTTGACTATGTCTTACCCCCTCATTGCCGGCAGCTCGCAAATTTTCGTCAGCGCCTATACGGATTCCGATATTTTCGGAAAACTGATCCTGATGTCCCTAGGCGCGCTTTCTGTCATCTGCTGGATCGTGCTTATCCATAAAATCTGGCAGGCCCGCCAAGTTCGAATACTCTGTCAGACCTTCTATGAAGCTCTGGAAAAATCCAAACAGCCGCTTCTCTCGATATCACTGGATGCGCTGCCCCGTTCCCGCTCTAAGGAAATTCCGCATCCTTTTGCCAGCATTTTGGATAGTGTGAAAAGAAAAACCGTGGAAATTCTGGAAAAGAACCATTTTTTTTCTAAGCCAAGGTTTTGCAAGTAAAGAGGCATCCACAGAAGCTCCTGGTGTTTTTTTGTCGCGCGAAGACCTCGACCTTATTGAAGCCGAGGCCGCTACTGCTATCGCCAGGCAAATGAAACAGCTCGAAAAAAATCTCTTTATTCTCTCGACCATCGTAACCCTCGCCCCTTTTCTTGGCCTATTAGGCACTGTCTGGGGTATTCTTGTTACATTTTCAGCTTTGCATGCGGGTGGTTCCGCCGGCTCCAATGCCGTAATCTTGGGCGGACTCTCTACGGCTTTAGCCACAACGGTCTTAGGGCTTGTCATCGCCATTCCCGCACTAATTGCTCATAATTCCTTGCGCGCTTCTCTGCGCAATATGCAAGGGGATATGGAAAATTTCTGCTACGAGATTTTAGGCCAGATCGAGATGGAATATAGGCGAGTCGCCGTGGAGTAAATGTTTTGTGAGAAAAATCCGCAGCCCCCATTCTTCTTCGGGCGAAGAGGAAAGTCTCATCAACCTCACGCCTCTCATCGACGTCGTCTTTGTCGTGCTCATCATGTTCATCATCGTGGCGCCCCTGTTAGAACTTGACCATGTCGAACTCGCCTCGCATCACGTGCAAGAGAATAAGAAAATGGCGACTGCCCAAGAAGGCGATCACCTGATTATTCACGTACACCGGGATAATACGATTCTTCTTAACTCCAAGAAAGTCGATGCCAGGCAGCTCGCCGAGCTTCTCCGCAAGGCCCACGCGCAAATGCCTGGCCGCACACCGCAGATCTTCCACGATAAAAAAGCCTATTTTGAAACGTATCAGGCTGTGAAAGACGCCGTCGAAGAGGCCGGCTTTCGCGAGATGGACGTCATCCTAAAACCCGGGTGATATGCATTTACTACACGCCTATTGGCGAAAAGCTCCCATCCAGTTTTGCATGTCTTGCTTTGTCATCGCCTGCCATCTTTTTTTTTTCGCCTATTTGCTTTCAGCCAAAAAAGAACCGGCGCGCAAATCGCGTGAACACCGTATTGTCGTAAAAACGAAAAACCACACATCTTCTCCCTTGGCCTCATCTCCACTGGCCACATCTTCCTTGCCCACTTCTCGACCTGCTGCTCGAACTGCCGCACAACCTGCAAAATCGGCAGCCGCCGCTTCTTCTAAACCAACGCAACAACACCCTGCCAAGCAGGCTGTAAAACCTGTAGCTCCACAAGCCAAACCCCAGACAGCGCCCCAACCAAAACCTCAAACAACCGTTAAATCACCAGTTCCTAAAGGGAAAACCTCCACAACCGTGCAAACAAAATTGAAAACGCCAATGTCTCAGAAGGTACAACCCAAGGGACGCCCCAAGGTACATAAAGAGCAATTGGACGCCGGAATTCCTACTATATCGACGGAACTCGTGCAGCAGCTGCAAGAAAGCATTGCCAAAATTGAAAAGAAGCCCGATAAATATCGTGCAGAGCAGCGTTTTGTTCTCCCGGAAAAACCAGGGCCTATGCCAGAGCCTGTGCAAGGGCGTATGATTGGGCCAGCCAACGCAAGCGGCTCTATTGAGTATAGGCATGACTTTTTAGCCGGCATCAAAGAAGAGCTGATTGCGCATCTGCATATGGCGCTTCACCTTCCGGATTTCGGCGAAGTCAAGGTTCAGCTCGAACTTAGCGAAAATGGTAACGTGCAAACCGTCAAGGTGCTAAAATCGGGAAGTCAAAAAAACCGCGAGTATTTAGAAAAAGAGTTGCCCCGTATGTCTTTTTCTTATATTGCTGGACATAAACTATCAGCTAAAGAACGAACGTTTGTCATCTCTTTTCACAACGAAATGTAACCTTATGACACTTATCCATCATCGTTTATTGCGCATTTTTCTTTTAATAACAGCGATTATCTCAATATTTCCTCTTTATTCCGAACAGGAAGCCCAAGAAATCAAGATTTATCTGCCAACAACAAGTCCTTTGACTCCTTTATATGTCGCAGATTGGCAATCCTCGTCTTCTTTCGATAGCACCCATACTTCCAAATTGCTCGATATCCTTAAATACGATCTGCGCCATGGAGGGTCCAGCGGCCTGCTGGCGCGCGATAGTTTCTTGGAAGAGTTACTGAAAAACACCGATAAACGGGTCGCCTTTTCTCCTGCGACATGGAAAGAAAAAGGCGCAGCGTATGTAATCTTAGGAAAGGTCGAGGGGCATACCCTTACCCTCAGCTTCTTTTGTGTAACAGCCCGCACTCTCAAACACTTGCCGCAAGCCACCTTGACAGGGAATCTTGCGCAGGATCGCCAGCAAATCCACCGGCTTGCGGATACATTGAACAAACTTCTCTATAATGTGGATGGAGTCGCTCATTCCAAGTTGCTGTATTGCCAGCAAAAGCCAGGGGCCACAGGAAAAAAAAGCCAGTGGATCTCCGAAGTATGGGAATGCGACTGGGATGGTTCCAATGCCAGGCAAGTAACGCGCGAAGACAGTTATTGCGTTACGCCGGTTTTTCTTCCTTCTGACGGGACCCCTACAGAACGCTTTGTCTATGTCTCCTATAAGATGGGGCAGCCGAAAATCTATATCTCTTCCCTCCACGAGGGGAAGGGCAAACGGCTTATCGATTTACGCGGCAATCAACTGCTGCCTGCGATCTCTAAACAGCGCGATAAGATCGCCTATATCTGTGATGCTTCCGGACGCGCGGATCTTTTTGTCCAGCACCTTAATCCTCATTCCGGACGCGCCGACACTCCCCAGCAGCTTTACTCCTACCCACGATCGACACAAGCTTCCCCAACATTCAGCCCTGCCGGCGATAAGCTCGCTTTTGTCTCCGACAAAGATGGATCGGCTAAAATTTATATTATACCTGCTAAACCCGGCGCTAGACGACATACACCCCTCTTAATCACCAAAAAGAATCAGGAAAATTCATGCCCGGCTTGGTCTCCTGATGGAACAAAAATTGCCTACAGTGCTAAAACGAAGGGAATACGCCAGATTTGGATATATGATTGCACGGCGAGTGAGGAAAGACAGCTGACTGACGGACCCAACCATAAAGAGAACCCGGCCTGGGCGCCTGATAGTTTGCATCTCGTTTTTAACTCGACAAGCGGCGAAAATTCCGACCTTTTTGTCGTGAATCTTAACCAACCTGAAGCGATCAAGATTACAAATGGCCCGGGGAAGAAAACATACCCCTCCTGGGGTGTGAGATAATGGGCGTGAGATGATAGATTGAATGAAGAGGAATGCAATGAAAAATATGATCAAAATGCTGCTATTGGCAGGCTCCTTTGCGACGACTCTTTTTTTTGCGAGCTGCCAAAAAAAGCAAGGGACAGTCTGGGATGAAAATAAAACTTCGTCTCAAATCAATAAATCCGGTAATTCCCTGTGGGGAAATGAAGATGAAGCTGTTAGCGAGGCGCTAGCAGGGCCTATTGATGAGGATTTTATTCCTCTCAAAGAAGAAGACCTCAAGCTGCAGTTTGCCGATGGGGCAATCCCTCAGCCCAAAGACACCCCCGGTGAGGAGGGCAGCGCTCTTCCGGGAGTCGACAAGTTTGGGCAGCCCTTCGGTGATCTTGCCGTCGTCTTCCGAACTCTGCATTTTAACACGGATGACTACATTCTGCGGGGTAAAGAATCCCTTGCCTCTATTGACAGGATCGCCGACTATCTAAAAAGCCATCCGAAAACTTTCGTCTTTATCGAAGGACACTGCGATGAGCGCGGTCCGCAGGCGTATAACCTCGCTTTGGGAACAAGACGGTCGAACTATGTGCGTACACTCCTCGTGGAAAAGGGTGTCGACCTCAACCAACTCCATACAATTTCTTATGGTAAAGAACATCCTATAGTCGACGGACATTCTAACGACGTCTGGGCAAAAAATAGACGCGCTGAGTTTAAAATTTACCAGAAGCCGTAAGTTATGGTTAGTAAATGGATTCGTTCTAACCCAGGGCGTTGCCCTGGGCTGTTGCACTTTCAGACCCTCGGTCTGAAGATTTGGATTTGTTTAACTACTTGTCTCTTTGGTTTGCTCTTAGGTGGTTGCACAGGAACGCTTTCGCATTTACAAGACGAGCAGCGCCATAGAGAATACGCCTTTCAAGAGATGCGTACGGAAATCGGCGATCTTAAACATGCCATGCAAGCCCAGCGCACCGAGCTGCAGATTTTACAGGACCGGCTCTCCGATCAGGAAACCATCGCTAAAAACTCTATGCGCAATAAGCCGCAGACCGAACAAGCCCTGCAAGCTCTGGCTCAGATCGCCGCCTGCGAAAGAAAAATGGCAACCCTCGAAAAAACTCTGGATAAGCTTAGCAGTGATTTGCGCGGTTTAAATAAGCACGCAGAACAGACGAGCCTGTCCTTGAGCAGCTTCAAGGAAAAAATCCTCGACTGCCAGAAAGAACTATCGCTTCATAGCCAAAAATTGGAAGGCGTCAGCCAACTGAAAACGACATTAGGGCAAATTTCCCAGGCAATTAGCGAACGTTCTTCGGCAAAAGCACAGCCCTCCGGTCCTTCTAATAAGGCCTCTTATAAAGTGAAACCAGGCGACACTCTTGAAAAAATTGCTAGGCAGCAAGGTGTTCCCCTAACTGTCCTCAAACGATTGAATAACATCTCTCAAGATAAGATCATCGTAGGGCAGGAACTCAAAATCACCGACGATGGCGAATAATCTTTCGGCAAACTCAAGCATAGGCATTTTCGATTCTGGCTTTGGCGGGCTGACTGTCATGCGCGCCATCATGCAGGCTCTTCCCAAGGAAAATATCATTTACTTTGGCGATACCGCACGATTGCCCTATGGCAATAAAAGCACCGAAACTATTATTCGGTATTCCCTGGAAAATGCACGTTTCCTTGCAGACAAAGGCATCAAGGCTCTTGTCATCGCATGTCATACCGCTTGCGCCGCCGCTCTAGACGAACTACAGGCAAGCAGCCCCATCCCTGTCATCGGGGTGATCCCATCAGCCATAGCTGATGTCGCCCAGTATGCCAAGAAAGGGAGAGTCGCTATTCTAGGCACGCGAGGAACCGTCCAATCTGGAGTCTACCAACAGGAAATCCAAAAGCGCATCCCGCACGCTGAAATCCATGCCATTTCCTGCCCCCTGTTCGTGCCTCTTGTAGAAGAAGGGTATATCGAACATCCTCTTACGATTACCGCCATCCAGGAATATCTCACCCCCCTAAAGTCCAAGGAAATCGAGTGCCTCGTCTTAGGCTGCACGCATTACCCTCTTATAGCCCACATGATCCAAAAAGAGCTTGGTCAGAATATTACACTCATCGATCCGGCAATAGGATGTGCGGGGAAACTGCGCGAGCTCCTCGATAACAAAGGCTGGCATAACCCACAGCAGCAGCGCCCCCTCTACGAATTTTATGTTTCCGATGATCCCGAAAAGTTCCGCTTGCTAGGCAAGACCTTCCTTAATTATCCCATCGAACACGTTTATACCTCGTAGTTCAAAGGGAAAAATGCTACAGATACATGTTGATCTGTCTGCGCAAGGAGCTAGTAATGGACGCCGGAATCATTGTAGCCGCTACGCACCATATTGAATGGCTCCTCCCTTGGTGGTGGTATAACCTCAGGATACATAACGATCTTCCCTGTGCGTTTTTTGATTTGGGAATGACGGATGCCGCTAAAAACTGGTGCAGGCAGCGAGGCGACCTTATCCCTTTTAATATTCCGGATATTTCCGAAAAGAGCACCGTAGATCCTTCCCTGGCGCAGAAATGGGAAGATGCTTATGGGAGCGGACTCTGGGAAATCAGGCCCAAGTGGTTTAAAAAGCCTTTCGTATTCCTCCATTCACCTTTTTTGAACACGCTCTGGCTCGATCTGGATTGTGAAGTCCGCGCGCCTTTACAATCTATTTTTTCTCATTGCCGCAATGAAGGGGGGCTTGCTGTTGTTCGAGAAGCGGAAGCCATGCAGCAGTTTTACCAATCCTCTACCCTTACCCTTCCTGGTGAGATCACTTATAATAGCGGGGTTATTGCTTACAGAAGAAATTCTCCTATACTTTCTTTATGGATAGAAGAAGTTCGCGAAAGGAACCATCTCCATGTGGGAGATCAGGATGCTCTTTCAAGAATTTTATTTGCAAAGAAGCCCCCCTTCTTAGAACTGCCGCCTGAATATAATTGGTCTCGAGGACTAGGGCCCAATCCAGAAGCTCTGATTTTCCACTGGCATGGACCACGGGGCAAATTGATGATCCAAGAACAAATACGCTCTTATACTTCCTTGGGATTTTTCCCCAACTTAGAGCTTAACTTACCTGGGTAGCGAACCCAAAATCCAGGTTGCCAAGGAAAGTTAGTGAAAAAATTTATGGAAAGTGCTTCAATAACCTCGGACCGAATATGCATACCCGAACAGGAATATGAGCCAAAAAAAGAGAATTCTATTAATTGAAGACGAAGAAGATATCGCTTCCCTCATCAAACTGCAGGCCGAATTGTCAGGCTATAAGCTGCATGTCGAAGTAGACGGCATAAATGGCTTTCGGGCTATTGAAAGGGAAAAGCCGGATCTTGTCATCCTCGATATTATGTTGCCGGGACAGAACGGTCTTGACGTCTGCCGTAAAATGAAAAGTCACCCCGAGCTCAAAAATATCCCCGTGGTCATTATCTCAGCAAAAGATGAAGAACTCGATGTCGTATTGGGTCTCGAGCTAGGCGCCGACGACTACGTGCCCAAGCCTTTCTCCCCGCGCATTCTCTTTTCGCGTATCAAAGCAGTCCTGCGCCGTGGAAAAGAACAGGATAAATCGCCCAAAACACTTTCTTTTGGAGATTTTTTTATGGAGCCCGAGCGCTATTCCCTTAAGAAAGGAGATAAAGGGATTCCAGTTACACTATCCGAGTTTGGTATTTTGCGCCGCCTCGTCGCCAATCGTGGAAAAGTGCTCACACGCAATCAACTCCTCGACGATGTGCATAATGATGATGCTTTTATCGTCGACCGCAATATCGATGTTCATATCGCTTCTCTTCGAAAAAAACTGGGACCAAATTTTAATTGGATCGAGACAGTGCGCGGCGTAGGCTATCGGTTTAAAGAATAATACCGACTCGTAAAGCTTGAAACACCACCGCTATTCGCTTATTGCGATCTTTCTTGTTTTTTTGATCGACAGTTTTGGATTGTCGATCATCTATCCTGTTTTGTCTCCCCTTTTTCTGCGCCCTGAATTTGCCCTCTTGCCTACAGCCTACACCATTTTCCAAAAAACGACGTTGTTCGGCATTGCTATCGCAGCTTTTCCCGTCGCCCAATTTTTCGGGGCCCCCATCATCGGCGAAAGTTCCGATCGCATCGGACGCAAAAAGGCCTTTGCCATAACGATTTCAGGAGCTACCGTAGGCTATGCGATCACCGCGCTTGGCATTTTGCTGCTTGAACTTCCCCTTTTACTGGCAGGACGGGTCATCTCAGGTTTTTTTGCAGGCAATCTCTCTATTTGCCTGGCCAGCCTGGCTGACATGTCGCCCGATCCCAATATCCGCTCGCGCAGATTTGGCAGATTAGCTTCTCTTGCGGGAATAGGCTTTATTTCCGGAATTATCGTGGGTAGCCTACTTTCTAGTTCGGACACAGGCAGCGGGTTGCGTGCTAGCATACCTTTTTGGATCGTAGCTTTCTTTTCCCTGATCAACCTCATGATGATTCTTCTTTTTTTCCAACCCGTCGCTGCAAAAGAGAAAAATACTATCGACATTTGGCGAGGGATGCACAATATTTTGGCGGCTTCTCAAGAGCCAATCTTGCGCAGAGTCTATCTTGCGTTTTTTTTCTTCATGGCCTGCTGGATCAGTGCAATGCAATTCGTCCCCATCTTTCTGATCCAAGTATTTTCGGCTTCCTCCACGACCATCCTAATCGCCCTTATGACAGCAGGCGCCGTCTGGTCCCTGACGAATGCCCTCATCGCTAAATGGCTAGCACGAAAGCAACACTTTGCCGCTCCTCTCCGGTTCACTCTGTTTATTCTAGCGATCCTCCTGCTTAGCTCCTTGTTCGCAGTAGATGCTTGGCAATTCATCATCCTCTTTGGCCTTGCAACATTTTGCAGCGCCCTAAGCTGGACTTTAGTGCAAACCACGGTCTCTCTTCGCGCAGGTCCCGATGCCCAGGGCCGCTCTCTTGGTATTAACCAATCCGTCGGGGCTTTGGCTGCAATTACCGGCCCCCTGATCAGCGGACTTCTAGCAGGGATAAATGCCCACTTCGTCTATGTTTTTGCAGCCTTGTTCTCTCTTATCGCTTTTGTAATTATCCTATATGACACCCAGCAACATGTAAAAAGATCTTGATAACAACCGTCCGTTATCAATAATCAACATTATATTAACGCGAGCTCTGTCCATGAAGAACACCATGTATGCAATTATTGGTTTTTCTACGTGTCTTGCGGGTTGTTCAACTAGTTCCGATACCGGCGTCCTTTCCATGCACTCGACTACAGGCACCGAATCCTCGAACTGCGGCGCAACGCGCACTTTGGGCGGAGGATTGATCGGCGATGCTCTAGACGAAAGCGACTCCGAGGCCCTGCTGCGAGAAAGCCCGAGCACACTTAGAAAAGTTAACCGCGGCGAGCAGCTAAATTTCGGTGACGTCAACCACATGCTTGCGGCGGGAATCCAGGAACAAGTCATCATCGGCCAGATAGAAGCCACGGATACCCATTTTCACCTCACGACATCCGATATCATCGCCCTAAAGAACTCGGGCGTCTCGCAAAACCTGATCGACATCATGATCCGCACCGGCTCTTGAACGACACACATCGTGATCGGAAGGTTTTTCAACTACTAGCACGTCGTATGAATCAGAGCTGCTATACATCGATCTTGCTTACGGAGCTCGTTGTATTTCTCAACCGCTTCAGGAGTCTTAAGAATCCAGACTTCCGAAACGCCCTGATCTTTAATATATTTCTCTACCCCAGGCATTACTTTTAATACACCTGGCCCCGGATTGACGCGTTGCCCTCCATGCCCCCTTCCCGTACTGAGAATAACGACATCTGGTTTTTGGGCGCCGGAGAAAATTAGATGATCAATATCTTTAGGCCTAATGCCCGGTTCATGATGCATGGGCTCTGCATGATCCCATCCCCAATTCCATTCTTCCGCAGCCGCTTCTCCACGAGAGTCTGAAGGCAATATGATTACATCTTTAAACTGCTTGATCGTCCCGTCTGATAATTTTAAGGAAATTTCTCCCCAGTTATCAGAAACAATTTCCGGCTGAGATGTGATGCCTTTTGGGACATAATCTGAAGTCAAAGTCTCACAGTATATTTCAGAAATTATTTTCCCTTTTTCAATTTCTGCATTCCAATGCTTAAATTGATCAATTTTCAGAGCATAACCACAGGATATGAACACGGCAAACTTAACAAAAATGGTTTGAAAAACCTTGCGCATTCCACCCATTTCATGTTCGGCCATAGCTTTATAACGTCTATCGGGGCCGGCTAGCTTGTTCTCCGAAAAGTCCGTTGTAATTACCCATCCATTTTGTCTTGCAGCTACTTCATTTACAAAATAAACCATAACCCAACCTCTTATTGTTAAAAATACTTTTATCTTAATTTTTAATAACAACAGGATATCAGGCATATTGTATAATATCAAGAACCATGAAGATCTATGGTGTTATTAAAAAATTCTTCGTACGCTTTATTTATTCGACGTTATTAATTACTTTAGGACGCAAGCTAAAGAGGTAATTGCGAAATTACAACTTTAACGCAATGGCAAGCGAGGCATCTCTTATTTGGAGTGCGGCGACCTGGCGCCGCTTTTTTTTCCGCGCGGCTTGGGCAGCGCGGGGACCGGCATCGACAAGTCGATGTCTAACAAAACTCTGCCTAAGTCGCCGCACTCCACACAAGAGAGATGTCCACTTTCGATGACTCTAGCGATGCGACGCGAGAAGGAGGGGCCCGGAAGCGGGACAACAATTAATTCTCGAACTAAGAGAGCTTGCGTGTTGAGGGGCATTTGCGGTAGTGTGGTGCTATCGTTCACTGTAGATTACTTCACGAAGATGACAGATGCACTTTCTGCCGACAGCTTGTCCTTTAAAGAGACGACTCTCTCTGAGTATTCCCAAACCTTAGTCCATTCCTTTAGGAAGACTACCCGCTTTTACGCCTGTTTTCACATTATTTTCGCTTTGCTAGCGTTTGCGGAATTTTTCGCCTTGGCTGTGTTTTTTTCCTTTTGGATCGCTTCTTCGACTATAGCTTTTCTATTGGCCGCTATTTTCCTCACGGGATTCAGCTATTTCGTGCTCCTGTTTTATTTTCAGGTAAAAAAACCTCAGCAACTCCTTGAATTTCGAAGAATCTATCTGGAGGCCTGCCGCAGCGTCCTCATGGCACAAACAGAGATGAGCATGTACCATCTTTCTGTCGCCCATGCCATTTATAGAACAACCGAAGCGCTCGATTGTATGGAATGCGATTATTACCGCCTGCCTGTCAATTGGCCGACCCTCCAGACCTTGCTGAGAAAATTTAGCATCTTTTGCCACTGGAAAGATGTTCTTTTGATGAAAGAACTTTTATTGCAAGAAGCGATTAACGAACACATTGCACTCATTAAAGAAGAACCTGTCGACCTTGAAGCGCATGCTTCGCTTGGCGAAAGTTACACGCGTTTGGCTGCCATCTACCAAAATCCTTCGCAAAGAGCTTCCGAAGAAGAAGCCAAAGATCTTTTCCCTTGGATTTCGCCTGAATTTTCATCGGACGGGATGCAAAAAAAGTGGCGCCTGGCCTATGCACGCGCAATCGAAGAATTTTTGATCATCGACGCTTTTGCTCCCAACGATCCTTGGGTCCACGCACAATTAGCTGGCATTTATCATGAACTGGGCGAACCCAAAAAAGAAAGCGAAGAATACGAAACGATTCTGCGCATTGTTCCTGAAGACAAGGCAGCTCTTTTTAAACTCGGAGTTTTGTATTTTCAGGAAGGGCACACGGCAAAGGGCTTAGAGATCTACCAAAAGCTCAAACAAGCGCGAGACCCTTATTCTGAGAAACTCCTTGAATTTTACGACGCGTTCCAAGCTTAAAAATTGCCTTTAAATTTTCCGCTTGTATACTCGGGTGATTCAAGGAGAGACTATTATGAAATCTTTTGATCATTTCTTGGACAAATTCGGAGCCGCACCTAAACGTCTCGTTGTTTCAGGCGCTGTTGCCTTAGCCGCTTTTTTAAGCGTATCTGCAGACAGCCCGACACTAGATAAACAAGAGGCCCTCTCTCTGCGCAAGATTACGGAATATTGGCGCGAAGGCAACTACCAAAATGCAAGAACGCAGATTCTCGATTATCTCACGGCCTACCCGGAGAGTGCCTACCAGAGCGAACTGTATGCCATGCTCGGCGATCTTTATTTCCAGGAAAAAGACTATCAAAAGTCTCTTTCCACCTATGAAAAAATCGTAAGCGCCACCTGCAAGGAATTCACCGCGCTTCGCTATATGGAATGTTTATTCTTGCTAGGCCAATACGAAGAGCTCGTTGCATGGAGCGAAACGCATCCTCTAAGAAAAGAAACTGCGCCTCAGAAAACCCATCGCTTTTCCCTTTTACGAGCCGAAGCGCTCTATCGCCTCGCTATCCGGATGGAACCCGGAGAGAGCCAAAAAACCGCTGCTGGCGAAGCGCTGAAAGCCTATAAACAGGTTCAGGACGATTCGGCCCACAGCGCAGCATTGGCAATAGCGCACCTGCACGCTTTGGCAGGGGAAAGCGCCCCCGCTATAACAATCTACCTCCAGCTCGCGGATGCAATGCCGGAAAAACAGGAAGAACTTCTATTTAGAGCAGCATCCCAACTTGTCCTAACAAATCCCGCCGAGGCGCTGGAACTCTTCCAGAAAGTAATCGCCCGCCAAGGGCATTTCCTTCCTCACGCTGCTTTTAACCGCTTGACCCTTCTCTATAAACAAACGAATTTTGAGCAGTTTCTCAAAGAATATGAGCAATACGCGGCTTTTCTCACTGAAGAACATACTTCTTCTCTTCTTTTTTGCAGGTGTATCTCCAACTTCCAATTGGGCCGTTTTGCTGAAAGCGCTGCTCCGCTTATGGCGCTTGTGCAAACAGGTCGCCTCTCTCCAGTCCAGACTAGGCAGGCCATGCTCTCGCTCTTTTTCTGTGCGCAGCAAACCGGCGATCTCGATCTGATCACCGCCTGCTTGCCGCTATGGTCAAAGCGCCTTCCTATGGATGAAGGCTATTTACGCGGGCTCTTTGTCAAAGCTCAATTAGCGCTTACCAAAAAAGAGCCTGCTGTCGCTAATGCCGCATTGCGTGAAATTCTAGACAGCTTTCCAGGCTGCGCAGAACGTGATTCTGTTCTCCTCGATTACGCCCAGAGCTTCGCGCTCACACGTGAATGGCGGAAGGCGCGTGAAATCTTTCAACAATTCATCTCCGAATATAGTGCATCACCTTCTAAACCTCTGGCCTGGCAGCACCTCATTTATTGCTCTATGCAAATGTTAGAAGAGTCTGCTCCGGCTGAAAAAGACGCTCTGAAGGGTTGTCTTATCGATGATCTGCAAGCGGCATTGAAAAGCACCCCTGCTCTGGATGAGACAACTATTCGTATCTATCGGCGCGGCATTGCCCAGCTTTATTTTGAACTGGGGCAGCACGACAAAGCACTGGTCTTGGCGCTAGACTACACGGCGGCCTACCGAAGCGACCC
>Ga0206803_1082_pt1 | contig 21727 bp, 18 predicted proteins | sample Alteio_BWOrgCont_61_FD_152909 | JGI IMG/M metagenome (GOLD analysis project Ga0206803, IMG submission 152909) | Enriched cells from forest soil in Barre Woods Harvard Forest LTER site, Petersham, Massachusetts, United States -... | ecosystem: Environmental > Terrestrial > Soil > Temperate forest >... | reverse complement strand
CTGCCCATAACGTAGCAAGAGCGACGCCCATCGATGACAAGACGGACATGGCGGCCCGATACGGCGGCGAGGAGTTTGCCTTAGTCTTCCCAGAGACCGAGTCAAGCACGCGCAGCGCATCCATTAGGTAAGCCGTACGGCTGATGGCGGGCATTAGACTTCTACCGCATCAAAGGGCCGTCATTGACGAAGCCGCTCGACTGGTTAAACGAGTGCCCCCCGGCAAGTGACATCGATTCATCGTCGGAATGAGCGCGCTCCTACGCGTCGATCCCACGGTGAAACCTTGGTTGGGCGATGCCGTCGGCCCCGAGCCGGCGGTGCCCTGCCAGGTCGTTGGGAGACTTTTTCGTGGAATGTTGTGCTCCTTTGTGCTCGATGGTGCGCAACGGGCGTCACAAAGCAGGGGTGAGTTCAACCTCCCGGACGCGCCGGGCAAGCACCTGGTCACGTACCAGGGGCTTGGGAGTTCGAATCTCCCCGGGCGCGCCAATAAATCAGTGGTCTGTACCGGGTACATCCTTTGCAGACTATACCGAGTGCATCGTTAACACTTTTGCGTGGAAGTGATTGGGCGATATACGCACTCAGATCAGACACTGCCACCACGGAAGAGAAACAGCATCACGTAAGGCAAATTGAATGCCAGATTTCCAGCGAAACGCCTCGATCGCCAGAAATACGCGGGTCTCAACCGCCATCAGCACTAGCGATGGGTCGTTGCGACAATCCAAGAGAAGAGGGCGCATTGGTCTGCAAAATCCGTTGCATGTATAATTAACAGCTCGAAGCGCAGTACAGCGTTCAAAACTCCAAGATAACTCAGTGGGGGATCAACCGATGAACAAGCTTTTCGCCTCTATAATGTGCGCATCATTGCTCCTGCCCGTTCTCGCGTCGGCACAGAGTGCCTTGGATGGCACCTGGAAGGTTGACCTCAGTAAGTCGCAACTGCCCAAGAAGCCGGACGTCTACTTGCTGCAAGACGGGATGTATGAGTGCAAGACCTGTGCCCCTCCAATTCGCATTAAGGCGGATGGGCATGACCAAAACGTGAGCGGGCATCCGTATTACGATACGATGAGCATCAAGATCATCGACGATCGAAACGTTGCGACCACGCGGAATAAGAATGGCAAGACTGTCATCGCCGACAAAATGACGGTCGCGGCTGACGGCTCCACGGCCACGTTAGAATTTACCGATAGCAGTGCCACCAACGCAGACCCGGTCACCGGGAAAGTCGAAATGAGCAGGGTTGCCAAAGGCCCCACAGGATCGCATGCAATTTCGGGCTCGTGGCGGACCACCAAGCTTGCGAATATCTCGAACAACGGGATTACCCTTACTTACAAAACTCAAGGCGATATCTTGAGTATGACTACGCCGACCGGCCAATCCTATGCGACGAAACTGGATGGGACGGACGCGCCGTATAAAGGAGATCCCGGCACCACCAGCGTGTCGGTGAAGGTTATCGACAAGAACACCTTCGAAGAAACTGATAAACGTGATGGCAAGGTGATCAGCGTCGCTCGCATGGTCGTAGCTGCAAATAGTAAGAGCATGACTATCGTTGTCGATGACAAGCTGCACGGCACAACTGCACAGTATGTGGCGGAGAAGCAGTAGCTCGATCCTAATAACCATTGCGATCGACCGTCAGCCAATCCCACGCGCTGGGTGGTTAGAGCGTCGGGTTGAGACCGCCCTCAAGGGTCGGGCCGTAGGTGATCTGCTTCCCTGTCGGGCAGTTATCGTGGTCGTGATACACCTCGCGATGATGCGCAGCGTATTACTCTGAGTTAGTGTGATAGGGAGATACCTTCGCCATCATCCTTACTCCTTGTCTTGTTATCTAGGCGCAGCAAGCATAGCTGTGTGCTTTTCAAAAAACTTACCGGTCGCGGCCGTGTTTTAATTTAGCCAGTTTGATACACCGCCATGATGGGAACATGTCCCGCTACGGTGCTGACTGAAACTATAACTGCCATCACTGCATTGCGCAGTTGCGCCAGCCGGCACTGAACCATTCTTTGTGTGGGCCGGCGAGTGAACAATCTGACCATCTTTGTTGACATAGTGACCGTGCTCAACTAGCTGAGAATCATCGGTGCTTGTGTTTGGTGGTATTTGCTCATCCGCGTATGCATTAACCGCGAATGCGAAACCAAGGGACAAAATTGCGATAGCAGCTAAACGTTTCACGGTGAGTTTCCTTGTGAGGGCGCGCGGTCGGACCGCCGGGAGTTTACGCGTGTGCTTTGCTGCAAGAAATCGTGCGGCATTCTAACGAGTACTCTTCCGCCGCGACGGTGTTTATCTCAACCTGGGATGCCGGAAAGTCGGTCGTGATTAGAGACGCCGCACAGAGTCACTCGCGCCTTTGGCTTGGTTGATTGAGAGGAGACTGGCAGCCACTTCTCTATGCTGCGACGCAGCACGAGCCTTTCGCCTGTCAGGTGCGCGCTTGCGCCTCGTTGCCCATAGGCGGTTATTCGTTCCGAAGCAATTTACCGACCGCTTTCTGGGGGCATTTGAGGATTCGGCAAGCCTGCGCCAAGATGATCTCGTCCAGGGTGGGCGAAAAGCATTAACTCAACGCCGAAATCTCAGATTGAGGAAACATTTACCGCGTGGTCCGCGTAGTCGGAAGCTGGATTTATTGGATCAATAGTCTAGACAAGGAATGAATTGCTCTGCTGGCATAACGAATATAGGTTTCAAACATGAGTATTACCACTTCGGGTGAGCGTCCGATGTCCCTTGAGGAACTGCGTGGCGCGTTACGGCAATTTGCGTCGGAGCGCGATTGGGACCAGTTCCATTCCCCTAAGAATCTGGCCATAGCGCTCAGTGTTGAGGTAGCCGAGTTGCTGGAGCATTTCCAATGGACGCCGGATGCCGACTCTGCGCTGCTGGCACGTGATCAATATTCTAACGTGAGGGAAGAGATCGCGGATGTACTGTTGTATCTTATTCGACTCGCCGACAAGCTTAACATCGATGTCCTGCCGGCGGCGACCGAGAAGATTCAGCTCAACGCCGCGAAATATCCAGTGGACAGGGCGCGCGGTAACAGTAAGAAGTATACGGAGCTCTAATTTTGAGACTCTATGCAGGGATGTCGGCGGCCTTTGTCGGAGATACAGTGCGCAATCAGATTGCGCGAAAGCTGTCCGATGCGTTTTTCTTGTATTACGGCTACCCAGCGGGGAAGGCGGAGGTTGCCGCCTGGGGAAACTCATTGCGAGCGATGGCACAGGTCGTGCAACACGCGAAACTGGAAGACCATGGGGTTTTCGTCGAGTATGAGTTGCCTAGTTCCTCTCGCCGCCTCGATTTCATGATTTGCGGCCGGGACTTGTCCAGTCACGACGAGGCAGTGATCGTCGAGCTAAAGCAATGGTCGGAGTGCGAAGCCGCCGAGCCGGAAGGACTTGTCAGCACTTGGGTCGGAGGAAGGAATCGGGAGGTCGCTCATCCGTCTGTGCAAGTAGGCCAGTACCAGCAGTATCTGGCTGACAGCCATTCGGCCTTCTATGAAGGGGATTATCCGGTCAGGCTCAGCGCGTGTTCGTATCTGCATAACTACGAGATTAAACCAGACGACGTCCTGATGGCACGGAAGTTCTCGGATACGATAGCGCGCTATCCGATATTCGGGGCAGATGCGGTCGATGGATTGACAGACTACCTGCGTGGCCGGGTCCCTAGCGGGCAAGGTGAAGCGGTCTTGGCCCGGATCGAGCAGAGCACCTATCGGCCGAGTCGCAAGCTGATGGACTATGTGGCTGAGACAATCGCAGGCCGAGGGCCCTGGGTGCTGCTCGATGAGCAACTTGTGGTGTTCGAAAAGATTCGCGCCGCGGTTGCGTCGGCGACCATCCAAGGAAAACGGCATGTGGTGATCGTCCGCGGAGGTCCGGGTACGGGAAAATCTGTTCTCGCGATCGACCTACTGGCGCGTTTTCTCGGGGAAGGTCGAACCGCCCATTACGCGACCGGGTCCCGCGCGTTCACGAAGACACTTTGGAAGCTCGTCGGCAGTCGAGCGCGACCGGTACTCAAGTATTTCAACAATTATCGAAATGCTATGCCGGGCGAGATCGACGCCCTCATTTGCGACGAGGCGCATCGGATCCGAGAGACGAGCAATGATCGATTTACTCCGAAAGCAAAACAATCAACCGAGCCGCAGATTCGTGAACTGCTGCGCGCGGCCAAGGTTGCCGTTTTCTTTATCGACGATCGACAAGGCGTGCGCCCTAAGGAGATTGGTTCGAGCGAATACATTAAGCAGCACGCTGCAGACCTCAAATTCGAAGTCTCGGAATTTGAGCTCGAAGTTCAATTCCGGTGCTCCGGCTCCGCGGGCTTCGTCAATTGGATTAGCAATACCTTGGGAATTGAACGCACCGCGAATCAATTGTGGACGGGGGCGGAAGCGTTTGATTTTCGCATCTTCCCCACTCCAGAGTCGTTGGAGACCGCTATTCGCGCGAAAGCCACAGGCACAGTGACCGCTAGGCTCGCCGCCGGCTACTGCTGGGATTGGTCAGCCCCGAACCCGGACGGCACTCTCGTTGATGATGTGGTCATCGGCGGCTGGCGTAAGCCGTGGAATGCAAAGCCCGATGCGGGTCGACTCGCGCGCCGTATCCCTCCTTCTGACCTGTGGGCTACCGATCCAAACGGGATTGAGCAGGTAGGTTGCATCTACACTGCGCAGGGGTTCGAGGTCGATTATATCGGCGTGATATGGGGCAAAGATCTAGCGTATGACTTCGACGGACAATCATGGGTTGCTAACAAAAACGAGTCGCGTGATCGATCTGTCAAGCAATCAAAGACAGGCTTTCTGCAGCTGGTGAAGAATACTTACCGCGTTCTTTTAAGTCGCGGGATGAAAGGCTGTTTTGTGTGTTTTCTCGATAAGGACACAGAGCGATTTGTTCGCAGCCGAATGGATCTACTTCCGGTTCGCATGGTCGCGGAAGCCACAGCATCATATGGCAGTTCGTGAGGGTTCGCGGCCAATGGTCGGGCGGATACTCAAAAGTACCGGGACCGTTAGGCGCCAAATTGCTACTGGTCTGCCACATACAGCGGATATGGACCGTACACCTTTGGCACCCCCTGGTTATGGCTGCCTGACTCCTGAATTCAATGCAGCGCTAGCCTTCACGATCCAGTTGCTCATAAGCGAAGGTATTGGCTTGCCAAGCACCGGGTTGCAGACCGGGTGCTCGGTGACGGAAACCTGACCTTTTGCCGCCACGGAACTGCTTATAGAGAATTGGCGATGTAGGCGACGTCAAGTTGTCTGGGTATTGTGTACCGAACTAGACTATTCAAGTGCGCTATTGGTGGGTGAACCAGAACCAAACTTTCCGCCAGGAGATTGACGGCGGGTATCTGTGGTCCCCGAAGCGCAACAAGAACGGTAACCGTAATCCCTTTTACGAATTCATGCGCGAAGTCTCTCCCGGGGACATCGTCTTCTCATTCTGCGACACACGCATCGCCGCGCTTGGCATCGTCAGCGGGTATTGCCGAGAGAGCCCCAAGCCAGAGGAATTCGGTGCCGCTGGCACAAACTGGAGCCAGATCGGCTGGCGGGTCGGCGTGCGTTGGCAGCGGCTTGCCAACGCCATCCGTCCCAAGGATCACATCGCCATTCTGCGCCAGGAACTGGCGAACAAGTACGCCCCGCTGACGCCGGACGGCAACGGTCTGCAAAGCGTCTACCTGACGCAAATCAGTATCGGGCTCGCGTCCGCGCTTTTTGGGTTGATCGGCAAGGAGGCTTCGGGCGTGGCCGATGTCGGTCACGAAATCAGCAAGATAGAACGCGACTCGCCGGCGCCCGAGCGGGACACAGAGGAATGGGAGCAACGCGTCGAAGTCGCAATCGCCGGCGATACCGCGATCCGGGATACGGAGAAAACCGCACTCATCCAGGCGCGCCGCGGTCAGGGCGTCTTTCGGGTCAACGTATGTTCAATCGAGCGTGCCTGCCGCATCACCCACGTCGAGCGCATGGAGCACTTGATCGCGAGCCACGTCCAGCCTTGGCGGGACAGCACCAACGAGCAGCGGCTCGATGGCGAAAACGGGCTGTTGCTGACGCCGACCGTGGATCATCTATTCGACAAGGGCTTCATCTCCTTCGAGAACTCTGGACGGTTGATCGTGTCGCCAGTTGCCGATCAGAGATCCTTGAAGCACATGGGCGTCGAAACCGAAGCCCCCGTAAACGTCGGTACTTTCTCGCAAGGCCAGCGCCGTTACCTGGATTTTCACCGCGAAAATGTCCTGTGCATGGCCCGCGGCGTAGTACGGCGTGAGAGTGAGGCATAGTCGTTCGAACGGGTTCAAGCCAACCTCCGTCGAGTTGCGCTACCTGTACCGTGACGATCGCGCTACGCTGGGCCCGGCCGGCGTAACCGATCCAAGGAGGTCGGCGCCCGAGCGAAGAATGGGGTACCGGAAAGCGCAGTGAGTCGAGGAGAACATATGAATATCAGAAAACTTCAGAAAGGCCTTAAATATCGAGGTGAAGTGACTGGTGTGCGCCAGACCTATCATGTGTTTGAGGCAACGGACTATTTCTTCATATTGTCGTTTGCTCGGTCCAAAGAACGGCGAGGGTCCGGATATTTTAACGTCATCAACATGGCAGCGGTCGAATACGTGCAAGGACGCTTTGGCGGTAGGTCAGGGGTGACTGCGAAAGACGTGGTCTCAGCTGCTCGGCGCACCAAGCATATTGCAACGAGTCTAATAGCACTCAATATTCTATATGTACTAGTGGCATTAAAAGAGGCAACAATCCTGCGGACAGGGGAACATAGACGCTTGTATTTCGCGGTTCGGAAGGTGCGGAGGCAGTCTCACACTTGATGAGGGACCCGAACAGACTTCGAGGGAAAACTTGAGTACCAAGTACCTGGCTGCAAACCAGGAACTTGGGTAATCAAGATTTGGCGCTAATCGGTCGATTCGCCTGCCCGCAATGGCGAGCAAAGATCCGAGGTTGCGCGTGCCGGTCGCCCGCTAGGCACGCACTCCGCTAGTTTGTCAGGGCTCGCGCGCAACGCACCGAGCTGGGGTTGCCGTTTTTGACAAGGGGGACTTGCTCCGAAAAGCTGATGCCGAGAAACTGGCCCCATGCTCCCAAGGTTGGATTGGCGGAGAATTCGGTCGCAGTCCAATAAAACGCTCCAGACGCACCTAAGGCTGCCGGGCCTATGTTGGAATTCATGTTTTGGATCAACGGGCTCCCGGCGCTGCCACAGCCAGCGTTGTTCCCAGCAGAAAAGCTCATCTCGCAAATCGTAGGTAAATACCAGTCCGTAAAGCCGCTGATGTTGGTAAGACAGGCGCCGGCTGCGTAAGACGACGGCGGGTCAGCTGAATAGTGGGCGACGATTTGAGCCGTGTCACAGGCCCCGTCAGAGTTGCCAATACAGGGCGAGGTCGAGGCTTCGTCAATTCCGGGAATATCGAAGAGGTCGGGGCTCCATTCCACGCCACTCGCCTGATCGGCGACAGCGGCGACCGTGCCGCCGATGCTGCCGGTGCTTGCCGTAGTGTCGTCGATGGCAAACACGTAACCGCCTTGATAGATGCAACGGTAGCCCACGACCGTGACACTGACGAGAGTGGAGTTCGATTCATCGGATGATATCGAGATCACGCCTGGCGTCGGCTCGATTCCGCTCGTGCAATCGGAGGTGGCATTGGCACCCGGAATCACGTTGATGCTGCAGGTCGCGGCCGGCGCCAGCGTGGCGGCGCAGGTCGAGGACGCCGTGGTACCGGATGGCCATGTCGGATAAGAGATCGCCACGTTCGTCGCCGGAATTGATCCGGTGTTCGAAATGATGACCTGTCTTGCATTGCCCGTGAGATTGGCATTTACGGTTGTGTCGTTGACCGAAAGCCCCAGCGCGGCGACGCTCGGCGTAAGGGTCGTGTGCGCGAACGTGACTCGCACCATATGGTGGGTGAGGACGTCGGTTAAGGTGTAAATGTCGCCGCCGTTTTGTACGACCGCACCATCGAGCATCCACTGCTGGATGCCGTAACCTGCGCTGGGGGTGGCCACGAAGCTTTGGCTGGCGCCGCCGTTGACCTTGACGGATCCCGAAGGAGCGATCGATCCATTGGGCCCGCTGGAGGCGGTCAGCGTGAATGTCGGAATGGTGACGCAAGTGACGGCGATATTGGTGACGTCAGCGCTCGCCGTGCTCGAGCCATCGGCCACGGAGCATGTCTGGCCAGACGGTTGTGCAAACACCGTTACCGTATAAGCGCTTCCAACCGCAACCGGCGTGGGAAAACGAAAGGTCGTCGCATTGGCCGCGATGGTCAGATTGTCCGCACCGTTGTTTTGGAGCACCAACCCGGCCTCGGTGAGTCCGGTAATTGTGCCTCCGAGTGTCACCGAGGACGGGCTGCAAGTCACACGGATGCTCGTGGCGTTGGCCTTGATCTTGCTTCCCACACCGCCGCTGACGGTGCAGGTGAGTCCCTCCGGCTGTGTAGAGGCTACGACGTTGTAACTGCTGCCGGCCGCAATCGCGGCGGGGAATTGAAAGGTCGCTGCATGTGCATCAACTGTCAGGAGCTGCGTGCCGTTCTGCAATACTAAGCCGGCCGTAGTCAGGCCAGTGACGGTGCCCGCGAGTGTATAAGTGTTGCCACTGCAGGAGACCGCGATGTTGTTGATGGTCGAGAGCTGATCATTAGTCCCCGAGCCGTTACTGACGGTGCAGGTGATGTCCTTCGGCTGCGCAGCGATCGTTACATCGTAACTGTCACCACCGGGAATTTGCGTCGGAAATTGAAAGGATGATGCGGCCAGCGGCACCGTTAGATTGTTAACGCCGTTAAGCTGTAGCACCAAGCCGCTGGCACTCAAACCGCTCACGGAGCCGGCCACAGTATAGGAGTACTGACCGTTGCAGCCGCTAAGCATCAGCGCTGCGCAGATCACTAATCCGCTCAACACGTTCCTTGTCATAGCAATTCAATCCCTTGTTATAAGTACGGAGTGTAAGCTCCGCTGTCTCTCTGTCGGTGGCCCCTGACCGAATTTGTGAGCCGCTGCTCGCTAAATTTTGAGATGTGGTATAGAGCGATAAGGAACTAGCGAGCCGGAGTGCTATTCGCCTGATAAGGCGGTGCATGCTCTGTTTAAGGTTGTGCTTCCTTCGACGCAAGCTTCGGATACGCAGCGCGTACGCAGGTAGTCGCGATTTGGCCAATTGAAATGCAGATCAGCACCCGATCCTGACTCAATACGGGCTCACTCATTAAAGCTACCGCCAACGCTGGATTCCAATGCGTTTCCCTCCAGGGTTGGAGTGCAACGAGCACGGCGTCGGGCACCGGCGAATTGAACCGCCCCGGCTTATTCGATCAAACACCTGGTTGCGAACCAGGGGCTCGGGAGTTCGAATCTTTGCGAGCGATCTCGGCGAGCCGACTCGGAGGCTCGGGTCAGGGTGCTGAAATCACCGCCGCGCTGTCCGATGGGCAATGCGACCTGTGAACGAGTCATCGGCACGATTCGCCGAGAGTGCCTGGATTGGCTGATTCCACTGCCTGAATCGCATCTTTACGACATCGTTTGCGCGAGGATTTTGCCGTGCGTGCCCACTCCCGTGTTGGGTCGGCTACACCATGAGTATTTGCCGGCGCCAACGGTCGTGTAGCTGAGTATTTCCGGATGACAGTGGGCGGCTACTTGTGCACGTACGCCGCCAGTTTGCTGTGGGTGCGCACTGCATCCTCGTCGGCCGGCGCAGTGTCTCGCGCTCGCGACCCACGGATGAGTTGTTCGAAGTCGCCCGCGCGCAAGGGGTGGCTGAAATGATAGCCCTGATACTCGTCGCAGCCGGCAGCTTCTAGGAAATTGAGCTGGGCGGGCGTTTCAACGCCTTCGGCGACGACTTTGAGACTTAGGCTGTGCGCCAGAGAGACTATGGCGCGAACGATCGATGCGTCTTCCGGACGACTCGCAATTTCGTTAATGAATACGCGATCAATCTTGAGTTTGTCGATCGGGAATCTGCGCAAATAACTCATACTCGAATACCCGGTGCCAAAGTCGTCCACTGAGACAAGCACTCCCATTGTGCTCAGCTGCTCGAGGATTGCGATTGACTGTTCGGGGTCGCTCATGACCGCGCTCTCCGTGAGCTCTACCTCGAGGTATCGGGCTTGCAGCCCTGCGTCATCGAGCGCACGACGTATGCTATCAACGAGCCCGCTATCGCGAAACTGTGATGCGGACAGATTCACTGAGATACGCAGAGGCGGAAGGCCGCCGTCTTGCCAGGCTCGCGCTTGTCGACACGCTTCCCGAATGACCCATTCGCCGATGGCACCGATCAAGCCGCACTCTTCCGCCAGCGGGATGAAATCCGCAGGTGAAATGACTCCGCGGGTAGGGTGCACCCAGCGAACCAGTGCTTCCGCGCTACGGACCATGCCGTTTCGCGTGTCTACTTTGGGCTGGTAGTACAGCTCGAATTGCTTCAGAGCGACGGCGCTGTGCAGGTCGCTTTCCAGCTGAACCTTTTCCGTTCCGGCATGCATTCCCGATGCGAAGCACTCGACATTACCGCGACCCCGCTGTTTGGCGGAATACATGGCGGCATCCGCATGCGCAAGCAACGCCTCGATGGAACCGCCATCGGCAGGATAGATCGCGATTCCAATGCTGACTGAGGTATAAACGTCGATGCCGGCGATTCTCACCGGCGGCAATAAAGCCTCGATGGCTCGGCCCGCGAGGCGTGGCGCGTCCTCGACGTCAGCGATGGAGCTGGCGAGCAGCACGAACTCATCGCCACCAAAGCGAGCTACGGTGTCGATTGTCCGTACGACGCTCATGAGTCGGCGCGCGACTTCCTGCAGAAGCTCATCTCCCGCCCGGTGTCCTAAAGAGTCATTGATGAGCTTGAAGCGGTCAAGATCGCACACCAAAACCGCAAATGACTGCTCGTCGCGGTCTGCGTGTGCCATCGCTTGCGTCAGCCGATCATCGAGCAAGACACGATTCGGAAGACCCGTGAGCACGTCATGGGTGGCCAAATGCCGCAGCTGCCGATTCGCGGACTCCAATCCTCGCGTGCGCGTCGCGATAACTTCTTCAAGTCGCAACATCTGGTCTCTGACGAGTCGATCGTTTTCCCACTTGCGGCTCAGCGCCGTGGCGCACTGCAGAACCTCGATCGGCTCGGCGGGTTTGCGCAGCACGAGTAATTTGTCGGAGTGACCGAGTCTTTCCACGACCTCTGTCCAGTCGTAGTCGGTATGGGCCGAACAGATGACGACTTGCACGTCGGGATCCGTTGCCCAGAGCTGCTCGATGGTTTTAAGACCATCCCAGCCGGGCGGCATGCGCATGTCGACAAACGCCATTGCGTACGGCCGCCCTTCGACGAGCGCTTGACGCGCCATCGCCACACCGTCTTGTCCTTGATGCGCGGAGTCGATCTCGAAGTTGGGGCGCACCGCGGCGGTAGCGGGCTCGCCGAAGATGCCTGCTTCCAACACCTCCAGCGCGGCTTGTGCCGTGTGCTCCGCCTGGACGCCCAGAACCTTGCGAAAATCGTGATGAATGGCCGCGTTGTCGTCGATGATCAAAATGCGCCGGTTGACAAGTGAGGTCGGACTAGGCACGGACCGGCTCCGCAGGGCTGCACGGCAGCTCGAGAATGAACGTCGCGCCGCATCCCAGCCCGTCGCTCTCGGCGTGCAAGGAGCCGCCGAGTTCCTGGGCTGCGAGTGCGCCGCTGTGCAGACCGAAGCCGTGCCCAGACTGGCGCGTCGTGAAGCCATGCGTGAAAAGGCTGGCCATATTCGCTGCGAGGATACCCACGCCATTGTCAATGACGGAGATGCGCACGCCGATTGCCGCTGAGTCAATTCGCAGGGTGATCAGCTTTTCATTTTTGCCCGATTCGTCGCATGCGTATTTGGCATTGCGCACGAGATTCACTAGAATTTGCAGCACCTTGTGTTTATCGACGGTGATCGGGGGTACTTCGCTGAATTCGCGGCGCAGCGTCACTCCGTGACGGACAAAAGCTCCGGCGTTCAGGCGCAGGCTGTCTTCCACGAGATCGACGACTGCGATGGTTTCCGTGACACCACACAGCTTCGCGTAGCTCTGCTGCATCGCCACGGTCTCCTTGATGTGTTCCAGGTTCTCACGCAATGCTGTGAGTTCTTGCAGGGCCATCTGCTGGTCGGTCATCAGCTGTTCGCCCAGAGTGGCAAGGTATTCCGGTATGCGCTTGCCACGCTCGTCGGAGCCAAGAAATTCCCCAACCTGCTGCCCCTTCTCCAGCAGCAGAGTGGCCACGCGACACACGCCGGGAGCTTTGGACTGCTTGACGCGTTCGACCACGAGACTTGCCGAGATATTGACGCTGTTCAGAATGTTGCCAACGTTGTGCAGCACATTGGTGGCGACTTCGGCCATGCCCGCTTGGCGCGAGGCCGTCATCAATTGCTTATGTACCCGTTCGAGCTCGAGATCGGCTAGCTTGCGTTCCGTCGTATCTTGGATCACCGCCACGGCTCCGCGAGTTTGACCGTCCGGGCCGAGAAGTCGCCGCGCGCTCGAGAGGGTCACGCGCGGGGTCGAGTTGCGCGGCACGATCACAAGCTCCAGGTTGCTGATGGTCTCACCGCGCAGAGCCCGGGCCAACGGATGGTCCGCCCCGCTCACGGGCGTGACGCCGTCTGCGAGATAGACTTCCGCCGCCGCCAAAAGACGGGGCGCCGGTAATCCTTGCGCGGAAGGATTATGTGTGTGTATGCAGTGCAGTTCGGCCGCGGCGCGATTGGAGTGCGTGATCTCTCCCGCAACATTGCATGCCAGCAGGGCTACGGGCAATTCGGTGATGACGGCTTCGAGCAGGGCTTGTTGCTGCAGCAACGCAGCCGCCAACTCTTTGCGGATAGAGATATCCCGGAGGAACTCGACCGAGCACTCCGGTGCAGAGTTCCCTTCGCGAACTAGCGCCGTCGACGCGCGGACCCACAGGACGCTCCCGTCCTTGCGGATGTAGCGCTTCTCGAGGTCCACGGACTCGATCGCGCCGCTCCACAGGCGCTCGAGTTCCGTTGCAGTGCGCGCGACATCCTCGCCGTAAATGAGATCGCCGATAGACCGGTGGTCGAGTTCACCCGCGTCGAAGCCCAGCAGTGCGCAGAACGCCTGATTGCAGCGCTGGAATTTGCCACTGCGGTTCGCGTAGGCGACGCCGATGGGTGCTTGGTCGAAGGTATTCTGAAACAACGTTTCCGCTTTACGCAGCTTGCCGCGCGAGGTGACTAGATCTGTGAAATCGCTAATCGTACCGACGAAGCCGGCAACACCGTCGGCGGCAACAACCTGCTCGGAGAAGAAGCGGACGGCACCTTCGCGCGGCTCAGTGCGGTACTCAAATCTTACAGGCCGCGGGTGCCGGCAAAAGTCGGCCCACACATCCTCCATCTGGGCGCGATCGTCCGGGTGGACGCCCTGAGCCCAGTCGTTGACGCTCTGCGTGGGTGCTAAACCAAAAATCCGGCGGTACTCAGGATTAACGTACGTAAGGTTGCCCTTCGTATCGGTGTGATAAATGGCGACCGGTACACTTTCGATTAGGGCTCCCGCCAGCGGCGCGTCAATGGACAGCGACTTTGTCTTGGGTTGCAGCCCAGAAAGAAGCGCAAGCTCGGTCAGCTGGGCGCGGTGCTCAGCCTGCGCAACACCTTGCTGAGCCAACAGCATGAGCGACGCGCGCTGTTCAGGAGACAGTTGACCCGCAGCGCTGCCATAGATCGCGAGTGTGCCCAGCACATCGCCGCGGGCGGTGCGCAGTGCGCTTCCCGCATAAGACCGAACAGCGAGTGGGCCGACCACGCACTCGGTATCGCAAAAACGCGCGTCCAGAGTGGTGTCCTGGACCTCAAACAGTTCCGCACTATGAGTGGTGTAGTCAAAAAATGGATCATGCCGGGGCACGGCGGCAGCCGGCAGGGCTGCAATTGAACTGCACCAAGTCTCACCACAACCGGTGAGCACAATTGAAGCAAAGGGTGTCTGGCACACACGCGCCGCGAGCTGGGCGAGGCCGCCGAAGACGGGCTCCAGAAATCCGGTTGTTGGAACGGCGAGCACGGCAGGACGCTGCGCGGTAGGCGCCGGAATGGTGGGTTCTGGATTCACAGGCCCGGCGCTGGTTGTGAGACAGTTCTCATCGTGAAGCGCCCTCGCGCCGAGAGTGTTGACTATTCTAACTATTGTGGAATGTGACGAGCTGGGAGGATGTCGATTGCATCACAGGATCGCTGTTAGTACGGGGGATTACGTCGCAACTTGATTCGCACTAGCCTCGAATAACTATTGATGGGTTGCGCCGCGCAAGATTGCGTTGCCTGCGTGAGGCGCTATTTCGAGAGTCGAAAGGGCTTTTTGAGCGGAAGTTCGAGTTCCCAGTTCGTCGCGCCGTGGCTCCGATACGTCGACGCACCGAATTCCATCTCCAGCCAATTCTCGATCGGTTCAATTTCGATCCCTACAGCAGGACCAAGATGCGAGTTTCGCTCCGATATTTCCCGCTCGCCCGTAGCGCCAAACTCGAGAACGGCCACGTGGTCCTGTGCTGTGTCTTCGTCAGCGGCGGCGAGCTCGGGGACGAATTGTAGTAACGCACAGAGCGCTAGCGCCGATCGCCACTGCGATGAACGGATCGGAATTCCTTAATCCGGTGATTGGGTCGCCTCAAGAGAGGGGTAGGCGTCAGATTCGTGCAGAATATAGCGCTTTCTCTGGACCGGGACCTGCAGCATGAAGGTGTTTACAGATTTTGACCGAGAGTAACGCTTCCCTGTGGACGATTATTTGAAGGGACAGCGGAATCAAAGAATTGGTCGAGCTTCAAACTCGGAGCTCAACCGCAATTTTCCGGGTTCTTATATTCAACGACTTACGAACCGAAACCGTATCAATCGGCCCGAACTCGCAACCACCCCTAGCGCGCGCTTTGGACGCTCTCGACTCCGCAGCGCCCGCCCGCTCCCGCAGCCACAGCTGTTCGGTGGCACCGACTCCGAGAGCGACAGCGATACTTATGGCTTGGCGGCTGGTTTGTCCTGACTGCCCGGAACTGCTGCTTCGGCCGCTTTGAAACCACTTCGAGAGTGGGTCCCGTCACAGAAAGGCTTGGTGGTGGAGCCGCCGCAGCGGCACAGAGCAAACGGACGCTTGGGAATTGCGTAGGTGGCGCCGTTCCAATCAACCGCCGTCACATCATCGCCTTGGACCAGGTAGGGCCCGTTCTGAAGCACTTTGATCGTTGCCATTTGGATGCTCTCCCGCATTGCCAGTGTTACAGCGGCAACCTACCACACCGCGCTCTGCATCGCCGATATGACGCCGAGCTTGAGGCATCACCACACTGGCGGTGCATAAACGGGCGAGGTGAAGACATGATTCGTACTTTAAAGCACGCTAAGCGGCGCCGACAGCCGGTATTACGTCCACCGCATAGCCGGCCTCGATCCATGCGTCGAGGCCTCCATGGAGAGGTCGCACCCGAGTGAATCCGTGATTCATGAGCAGTTTGGCAACCTGCGCCGCGGACGCCTCGTTCGGGCAGGTGCAATACAGAACGATATCCCGGTCGCGTGGCAGGTCTCTGACGTGTATGCCTACCTGATCGAGCGGCACGTGTAATGCACCCGGGATCCGCCGCGGCTCGAGCGCCCGGGCATTGGACGAGCGTACGTCGACGATCAGGGGTACGCGCTCTGCCTGCATTAGTTGATAGAGTTCCTCGACGCTGATTCGTGCCATCCGCAGCATCGCGAAGAACCGGCGTCGTTCCCACCACTTGAAAGCAACATAGCCCGCCAATAACACACCGAGCGCCGAGAAGAATACTCCACTGATGTTCGTCACACGCGGCAGCAACATGTCGATCTGCGGTTTGAGTAACACGCCGGCACCCAGATATACCGTCAACCACAGAGCGGCCCCGAGCGTGCTGAGACCCAAGAACCGCAGCCAGCCCATCCGGAGAGCGCCGGCCAGCGGCGGCGCGATAATCGACAGCCCGGGAACGAATTTGGCGACGATAATCGCGTTCGGTCCCCAGCGCTCGAAGCGCCGCTGCGTCTCATTGACACACGAGTCGGGCGTCAGCGATATCCGGCACAGCATCCTCATAACGCGATTGCCATACAGTCGGCCGGCGACGTACCAACCGAAGTCGGCGATCACGCACGCCGCCACTGCCCCCAGAAACAACTCCCCGGCCCACCGGTGGTGGTCGACGGCTACGGCGCCCGCGACAAGCAGTGTTGGGACTGCGGGAACTGGAAGCCCTATCTGGTCCAGCAGTACGTTAACGACGATAAGCGCCAGCCCGAGCTGACTCGCCATTGGAATGAATGCATTGGTCACGCGCAGCTCTGCTCCCATACGCCCGAGCGCCGAGCATAGTTGCAACTGATGGAGTTGCCCACAGGTCGCATCTCAGCGCCCATAACCCGCTACGCCTGTGCTCCGCAAAAACTCGATTATGCGCAGGCAGCTACGAGGGAGTATTCATGATGCAGCCCGCCAAGGATGGGATTGGCACGGACGGCACACGATCCTTCGCCGCGATAGCGCGAATGGGGACGTGGGTGGACGAGGTGCTGACCGGGGGATGGGGGATGCCGGGTCCTAGCGCCATGTGTGGGCGTCCGCCATTGTAATGGGCGATCCAGAACTTGAGGGTGAAGCGCAAATGAGCTTCGGACAGCGGAATGAGCCAATCCAGACATTCCCTGCGAATCGTGCCAATCACACGCTCACAAATAGCGTTCGCCTTGGGGCTGTGCGGCGGTGACTTCAACACCCTGACTCCGAGCCTGCCGATCGACTCGTCGAGATAATGCGCGAAGATGCTGTCGCGATCGTGAATCAGAAATTCGTACTGGTCTTCGTACCCGAACGCCTCGCGCAGCTGTTGTGGGGTCCAGGTCGCACTCGGATGGGCTGTGACGTTGCAATGGATCAGACGGCGGCTGCGATGCTCGAGCACTACGAACACGTGCAGCAGGCGAAACGTTGCGGTGACAGCGACGAAAATATCGAGGGCACTGTGAAATACATTAGGGTTCACGTGCCCACTTTTCACTCCTTCCGCGCTGGCTGGCTAGTCGTGATTGAAGGATGCGATTCCGGAAGGGGCGGCCTTCCAGCGAAGCCGGCGGCTACGAGCGAGTCCCTGCCTCTTCTTCGGCCTTTCGCGTCTTCGCTCGCGGCTTTAGACGGCACGGTTACCAATCCGAGAATCGGTACACGGTCTGGACGGGACTCGGCGACCCCTAAGATGCGCACTTAGGGGACGAATATGGTCGGGACCGAGACCGCAACACCCGCCGACGAATTGCACACCCCGAGCAACCCACGACGCCGCAGCGGCGACAAAGTCGCTCGGAGAGATAACGGTGTCAAATCCCCAATTGGGGGGTGTCCAGTCCCCGCTGTTGGGATATGCGGAAACCGGACCCTTCCAACGCTCGAACAGTACGTCGAGCGCAGGGCCGGTGAGATCCACATCCGAGTGCATGATCCCAGCTACGTCACCGCCGGCGGCGAGGACCGGCTCAATCAAATCCGCAAACGGAAATTCGGTTCCGTCTCGACCGCATGCGACCAGCGGCCGATCAGCGCCCTTAGCGGAGCTCATGAAGTTGCAGGAGAATCCAATCCACAAGGGCAGCCCAGCGGCCTTTGCGCCCTCGACTGCCGCCACACCAACCTCAATGTCCTGCATCATCTCCATAAACAGCAGGTCAACCCCTGCGTCTGCGAGGAGGTTGGCTTGCTCGCGATAGGCTTCTCGAATGACGTCGCTGGACGAGGCCGCATCACGCCAATAAACCGTCCCGATCATGGCGGACATGGATCCTGCGATCCAGATCTGGCGTTCGACTTGGGCTTGTTCCCGCGCCTCTCGGGCCAGTCTCACGGCGGTACGGTTTACCTCGAACACACGGTCGGCGAGCGGAGTTGCGCGGAGGGATAGCGCAAGTGTCCCGAATGTATTCGTGGTAATGATGTCCGCACCGGCTTCGATGTACGCCGCGTGAATATCGCGAACAACATGGGGATGTGTAACCAGCGCAGTCGCGCTCCAGGCCAGTTCATGCATAGGCACGCCACGACGCTGAAGTTCTGTCCCAGTCGCCCCATCCAGGATGATCACATCGCCGCGGGAAATCTTTTGGTGCAGCGTTTCACTGGTCATATGCCTCTCCTCGATGCGAGCGCATCATCGCGCACTACCTGCAGACAAGCGATGAGCATCGCCGGAAGCGGCGCTGCCTCGATCGTATGGACGCGCCGTCAGCATATAGATGAGACCCGAAATGACGACGGTACCCACACCCAATAGTACTACGTGGTTGCCGTACCAGGGCTCCCCCGGCGCGCGCGGCTACATCATGTCCACGATGGAAGAGACGCCAAACGCAAGCGCCGCAATGTTAACGGGCCACACCCAGCGACGAAGCTGGAAAGCGCCCGACGGTTGCCAGCCTCTGAAGCTCGCAACGAGTGCGGCAATTACGATCATCTTGAAGCCGATTTAGATACCCGCGGCGGCAACGCTGCTAATTATCGCCACGGCGTTTTTCATCCAAAGCCCCAGCAATGCGATGGAGACCGAGAAGATTCCGACTATCAAGAGAGCGTTTGCGGGAACATGTGAGCGGCTTGCAAGGGTGCTGAGGAAGCGGGTCGCCACGATCATCTCGTCCCGTGCATAGGCGAACAACAGGCGGCTGGCCGCTTCCTGCATGCTTAGCACGGACGACAGGAATGAGACGAGTACGACGGCCAGCACGGCACGGGCGATCAAAGCTTGAGGAGTACCCCAGCGTCCGGAGCTGCGCAGCATCCGGATCCGGCGGCTGTGACGAGTGATCGTTCACGTGGTCGAGCCCGCAATTAAGCAGGCACGGGCGGTTTTCGCTGAGCGGTGACGCCCTTATAGACGCTGAGTCGCGCGGCGACGGTATCGAGTGTCACGCGTCGCGCGACGTCCACATTCATGCCGCGGGGATCCAGAGCGAAGCGAAGCCAGAGTCCGTACATGAGGGCCGTGATCGCCTCGGCGATGCTGGTGACTTCGTCCGCGGGCACGAGCTCTGCCAGAGCTCGCTCGAGTTCCTTCCGTACGTTGGAGTAGGTCGCGCTCTCTATTTCGGCATACGCGCTGTTGATCGGAACTCTCGACCAGAACCACAGCCACGTCGAGATCGCTTCGGGCGCACACTGAGAGGGCGCGAAATTGGCATCGATGACGGCCGCCACTCGCTCCTTCGGCGTCCGGGCCGCCCCGACTCGCAGTGCCACCTCGCCCAGGAAGCCTGCGGCAAGTTCGCGGAACGTGTATTCGAGCAGGTCCTGCTTGCTGCTGAAGTAATGGTTGATGATGCTGCTGGAGGACAAACCCGCCCGCGCGGTAATTTGAGCGAGCGTCGGCTCGGCCGCCTCGACCTCGTGAATCGCGAGCATCGTTGCGGAACTCAGATCCTTTTGCCGTACGAGTTGCTTGCTCCTGCGCGCCATCTTCCTTACGTCGCCTCCCGTCGCGACGATCTCGCCACTGTTGTTTGTAATGGCTGAAGTATTGCGTGGAAGCAGAACAATGGTCCGGGCCGATTATCAGGAAGTCGCTGTCAACGCGCTCACCAGCCATGGTCGGGTTGCACGGGTCGCATTAAATTGAACAGCTGTTCGACATTTATTACCCTGCAGCGCGAAGTGGGACGCGCAGCCGATGCTACAAAAGAGCGTCACGGTGCTAATTTATCCATATTTATCATGATATTAAGACTCTCAGACCGTACCACCTGACGGATCGGGGCTGACCAAGCTAAGATGCAAGAGATCCACTCATCATTTACATTGAATAGTCGTTCGATCTATTATGAGGTAACGCGCGAGACTTTGGAAGTCCATTGGTCATTGTCGGCAATTGCGTCTTCCAGCCGCTCACCGATCCGGAGGTCCGTTCATGACCCACGCCCTCGCCGAGCAATCGTTCAACCCTACCGATGCCAGCACGTCTTTCGCGCTTCCCAGCGAGTACTACACGTCACCGGACATCTATGCGACGGAACTCGAGAGGGTATTTGCCCGCTCGTGGAACTTTGCTTGCCACGCGAGTCAGGTTGCTGAACCCGGTCAATACGTAAGATGCCATGCTGGCGAAGAGGAAATTTTCGTCGTCCGGGACAAAGCGGGGCGCCTGCACGGGTACTACAACGTATGCATGCACCGCGCGCACACGCTCGTGCAGGAAGACAGTGGCCGAATCGACCTCATTACGTGTCCCTACCACGCCTGGACTTACGCACTCGATGGCAAGCTCAAGGTTGCCCGCAATTGCGAAAACGCCCGTGGCTTTCGCAAAGAGAATTTCGGTCTGAACGAAATCAAGGTCGAAGAATTTTGCTCCTTCATCTGGGTCAACCTCGAGCCGACGGCTGCTCCTCTCTCGCAACAAGCGATCGGCCTTGAAGCACTGCTGATGAAACACTGCCCGGACCTACCCAAGCTCAAGTTTGCCCATCGGCTGAGCTGGGACATCAACGCGAACTGGAAAACCGTAATCGATAACTTCACGGAATGCTATCACTGCGCTACGGCGCATCCGGCGTTTGTCGATCTCGTGAACATGAAGGACTACGCGCTCAACACCCATGACATCTGGAGCGTCCATATCGGTCCGCCCGGTGCGCCTGAGAAGGCTCCATACGTCTACAGCACAACCGATGAACGCCCAACGGACTACATCGCGGCCTTTTTGTGGCCTAACGTCACGATTTGGATCATGCCGGGCTCGGGCAACATCTCCATGCTTTACATGTTGCCGACCGGCCCGGAAACGTGCCGCGAGCATTTCGACTTCTACTTCATGAACGAGACACCGTCCAAGGAAGAATGGGACTCCATCGTGTATTTGCGCGACGTGTTGCAACCCGAAGACATTACCCTATGTGAGCGCGTTCAAAAAGGACTGCGCTCGCGCAGTTACCGCACTGGTCGTCTCGTCGTCGATGCGCGCCGATCGGGCATAAGTGAGCACGCGACTCATCACTTTCAGTCACTCGTCCACCGCGCACATCACGGTTAGAGCGCTCGGGACATGACAATGCTGCTTTCGCCGGCGGAGCGCCAGGCTATGCCGAGCAGAGCTGTCTGACCTGTTTTCCAGGGGTTTGCCGTTTCTACGTTTCTACATGCGGCATAGTCCGATGTCTTCTCCCGGTACTTTATGCAACGGAGAAGGACATGGCTACTGCTACGTTCATCAAAAAGCCGAAGCTACTGCGACATCTGCGTGAGGGCTGAGGGGCCGCTCGGGGTTTACATTGACTTGTTCGCTGCGCGACTTCTGAGGGAGAGGCATTGTCAGCAAAGCGCAGTTTGCCGATCGGGGCTTGTACCTCGCCTCCGAATCCACGTTTTACCGGCTGCAACGCCGATATGGGTTGCGCATCCGGCGGCGCGCCATCGCCCGCACTTACATCACCCGTGCCACGTGTGAAGTCCCAAGACTAAGGTGACATTCTGGTTCCCTTCTCGACCCAGGAGTAGAGAGGCCACAGGCCGTGAGTCCCGAATGCCTTAATTCAAGCCATGGAGCGC
>Ga0206803_1081_pt1 | contig 21916 bp, 17 predicted proteins | sample Alteio_BWOrgCont_61_FD_152909 | JGI IMG/M metagenome (GOLD analysis project Ga0206803, IMG submission 152909) | Enriched cells from forest soil in Barre Woods Harvard Forest LTER site, Petersham, Massachusetts, United States -... | ecosystem: Environmental > Terrestrial > Soil > Temperate forest >... | reverse complement strand
CCTTGGAGGATTCCCTTTTTCTTCAGAAGCTTGTCCACCTGGACATAGTTGAGGAGGGTGGCTCCCAGGGTGGCCGCCGTGCGCGCGAGGGTGATCGCAAGCCGCGCGTCGTCGAATTGAGAGTCATAATACCGGACACCGCCGCGCAAGTTCTCGGGATCGAGGGTAGGAATGGCTTGCAGCGTTTCTTCTTTAGAGAGATGCCGTGAAGGTTCGATGCCGAGTTTTCCGGCCAAGAGATCATAGATTTTCAGCCCGATCCCATAGAAGGGGCCTTCCCACCACTTATAGTTAGGGACAAGGAAAGGGAGTGGATGCACGAGATGGGGGGCGTTCTGGCATAATAGGCCCCGCTCTTTTAGCGCTTCAGCGACGAGGGCGATATTGCCTTGTTGCAGATACCGCAGCCCCCCATGGATCAGTTTGGTGCTGCGGCTCGAAGTGCCCTTGGCAAAATCGCTTTGTTCGAGGAGCAAGGTGCGATAGCCGCGAGAAGCGGCATCTACGGCAGATCCAAGCCCGGTAGCCCCTCCGCCGATAATGATGATGTCGAAAGGACGCTCACAAAAAAGTTGCCTGTACATGTCCTCGCGGTTCATGAGACTATCCCACTATTCTAAAATGGCGAATTTTGATGATTTTTTTTGCAGGTTTTAGCGCCGCTTTGAAGGCTATAGTTGAGAACGTAGGCCAAAAAGCGGCACTAAAAGATGCGAAAAAAGGCGCAAGAGGCGCCGTCTTAGAATAGCGGGATAGTCTCATAGTCTGGCTTCTCCCCAAAGCTTGGCGCAGGCGACGGCTCTCGACCATTCTTGCCTAAGAGAAGCGACTTTTTCTTTTGGCAATAGCGGGGAAAAAACTCTATCGACTTTCCAAAAGCCGGCGATTTCTTCGATGGAGCTCCAATAACCGGTCGAAAGACCTGCGAGAAAAGCCGCACCTAAGGCAGTCAGTTCTGCAACTTTCGGGCGGACGACTTTTGCCTCGAGAAAATCTGCCTGCAGCTGCATCAGGAGGTTGTCGACTACAGCGCCGCCATCCACACGCAGCTCCTGGATGGTTGTCTCGCTATCCGCTTCCATGGCTTTGAGCACGTCGGTGACCTGGAAGGCGATGCCCTCGAGGACCGCTCTGGCTAGATGCGCGCGCCTCGTTCCCCGCGTTAATCCCAGGATCGTCCCGCGCGCATGGGGATCCCAATGGGGAGCGCCCAGGCCGGTAAAAGCAGGAACAAAATACACCCCGCCATTGTCAGGAACTTCTGCCGCGAGCGCTTCGATTGCGGCAGAGCTCTGGATGATCCCAAGATTATCGCGCAGCCATTGTACAGCGGCTCCTGCGACAAAGACACTGCCTTCCAAGGCATAATGCTTTTGGCCCTTTATTTCGTACGCGATCGTCGTGAGGAGGTTATTGCGGGACATCACTGGCTTCTCGCCTGTGTTGAACAGCATAAAACCGCCGGTTCCATAGGTGGACTTCGCCATGCCGGGTTTTGTGCAGGTCTGCCCAAATAGCGCCGCCTGCTGGTCGCCCGCCATGCCGCTGATAGCAACGGGGTGCGTGAAAAGAGAACAATTCGTCATTCCGTAGACTTCGCTGCAACTAACGACTTGGGGAAGAAGCGAAGGGGGGATTTCCAAAAGCCCAAGGAGCTCTTCATCCCATTGCCCTGTATGAATATTGAGCATCAGGGTACGGGAAGCGTTGGTCACATCCGTAATGTGCTTCCTGCCTCCTGTGAGTTTCCAGACAAGCCAGCTATCGACGGTGCCAAAGCAAAGCTGCCCTTGTTTGGCTTTGTCCATGGCCTCGGGGATGTTATGCAAAATCCAGTGCAATTTCGTGCCGGAAAAATAGGGGTCGAGGAGCAGCCCTGTCTTTTCGCGAAAGGTCTTCTCTAATCCCCGTTTTTTTAGTTCAGCGCAATAGCCCGTCGTGCGCCTGTCCTGCCAGACGATAGCGTTGGCGAGAGGCTTTCCCGTCTTGCGGTCCCAGACAATGGTGGTTTCCCTTTGGTTGGTAATGCCGATGGCGTGGATGTTCTCGGAAGAAAGGCTTGCCTTGGCGAGCGCTTCGGCTATGACGGACGCCTGCGAGGACCAAAGGTCCTCCGGCCTGTGCTCGACCCAACCCGGATGGGGAAAAATTTGTTCGAACTCTTTTTGCGCGCGCGAACAGATTCGCCCCCCATGGTCGATGACGAGGGCGCGGCTGCTCGTTGTGCCTTGATCCAATGCAAGAATATATGACATATCCGCAGTTGAGCACCTTGATCTATGATTTGTCAAGAATTTCTTATTGGTTTATATACGTACAAATACAAGAGGCGAACGCTATGGAAACAAGCACGATTTTCTGGGGAGAGGTGATCGGCACTTTTCTCCTTATTCTCCTTGGCGTTGGCGTTAACGCCAATGTCTTGCTCATGCAGTCCAAGGGGCGTCAAAGCGGATGGATTGTGACATGCTTCGGGTGGGGTTTCGCAGTTGCCGTTGCGGTATATGTAGTGGGATGGGCCAGCGGGGGGCATTTGAATCCGGCCGTTACCCTGGGGCTTACCGTGATCGGAAAGAGCGCGTGGGATCTTTTACCGACCTATTGGGGCGGCCAGATGGTTGGTGCTTTCCTTGGAGCTGTCGGTGCATGGCTGGTCTATTATCCTCATTGGGGAGCAACCCGTGATGCAGAAACGAAGCTGGTGTGTTTTGCGACCAAGCCGGCGATCCGCAAATTCGGCTGGAATTTCATTACAGAGTGCATAGCGACGGCGGTCTTGATGATCGGCATCCTCGGCATTTACGACCAGCACAATGGCCTGGGCGCTGGCGTAGGCCCTTACCTTGTCGGCATTCTTATCGTCGCGATTGGGCTTTGCCTGGGCGGGCCGACCGGTTTTGCCATCAATCCCGCCCGCGATCTGGGACCTCGTATTGCGCATGCGCTGCTGCCGATGCCTTGGAAAGGCTCTTCTGATTGGGCCTATTGCTGGATTCCCATCATCGCCCCTTTACTCGGCAGCGTGCTAGGCGCCTGGCTTTACCAAGCCGCCATCGTCTCCATGTACACCGTAGGCGATTTTCAATGAGGCCTTAGGGATCGTAAAAAAATAACTTTTATATTTCTCGAGGGAAAATTCCGTTCGTCTATTAACGATTTTTCCTTGCAGAGAGGAACAGGACTATCTACTGCGGAAAAATCCTCCAAATCCGAATGGTTTTTCTCCTCGATAAATGTAAAAGTTATTTCCTTAGGATCCCTTTGCAGAAAAACCCATTGGCGTTTTCATTTTGCACATGCTTCTTGGCGCGGGTCTTTGCCCTTTTTACGGATGAAGCTAAAAAAGCCGCATCCGTATAAAAGGCATTTTTGGATTAGTCTATAAAGCTTTATCTGTAAGAAATGTTTGAGGCTGCATCTTGCCCGCTGGTTTCGCTCCTCCTCCTGTACAAGTGCCAGCCGCCGAGAAAAGGCATAATGTTCCAGGCAATATCAGAAATGCTAGAAATTTTGACATAAAATACTCCGTAATTTTCCCTTAGTTGGGATATTCTTACAAATAATTATAATATAATTTGAAGTCAATGCGTTCTATTAATTGGGGACTCAAATACTAGCGGATGAGGCGTTGCAATTACAGATTCACTTTACCAGCTTCTGGAAAAAAGCGGGCGGGGGACTGGTATAGGTAAGGGTCTTCTGGCGTGTAGGGTGCTGGAAGGCAAGGCGCGTCGCATGGAGGCAGAGGCGGTGTTCTTCTTCGGTAAGGGATGGGTTGTACTTCTCATCGCCAAGGATCGGGCATCCGGCTTCTTTGGCCTGTACGCGGATCTGGTTTTTCCGCCCCGTTTCCAATTTGAGCTGCAGAAGGGTAAATGTCCTATTCGATTTTATGACCGAGTAGTGCGTAATGGCCAATCTGCCCCGTTCGCTCCCCGTGCTTCTGACGTAAAAGTTTTTCTCCTCGATCAGATAGCTTCGCCAGGATCCTTGAGCAGGCGTTGGAGCCCCTTGGACGAGGGCGCAATACTCACGCTCGATCGAATGGACTTCAAATTGTTTCTTCAGATGGTCGCGCGCCTCTTCCGTGTAGGCAAAGACGAGGATGCCGGAGGTATCGCGGTCAAGGCGGTGGACAGGGAATACCCGCCTCGTGTGATAGCGTTGTTTAAGAATCGCATGGACACTGCTTTCTTTCTGGTGGTCTGTCGCAACGCTTAGGAGGCCGGCGGGTTTATCGATGACGACAAGGTCGCGGTCTTCGTAGAGGATTTCTAGCCCTTTAGGCCCAAATTTTTTGCGGGGGCCCAGCGTTACGCATACGCCTGGTTGAAGGGGGGTATCCAGGGGTGTACGAGGTTTAGCGGGCTTTCCGTTAATGAGAATTCTTTCCTCGCGCAGCCACTCGCGCAAAGTGTTTTTTGAGCTGCCGGGGCAACCCTGCTGCATGATGCCTTCAAGAGTACTAGGAGAAGAGACGATGACTTTCATAGGCGGCCAGAATACCAGAACCTGGAAAATAGGGATACTTACAAATCCCTCTTGTCCCATATGAAACGAATCATATATAAAAGACATTTTTACTAACGAACCAGTTGCAAAACTCTTCGGCGCGCAGAATCGCCCTTTTTGGCTATCTCGCGTCCGCTCTCCTCGACCTGCCCTTTTGGGCAGGCCACCGTCGGAGCGGCTTTAGCCAGGCAAAGCGCGGCCCCGCAATACGGTCAAAAATCATCGATTTTTCGCTACCGTGGAGTTTTGCAACTGGCTCTAACACTTGGAGAATGACTTATGGAAGAGCGAGCCGTCAAGGAATCCTTATCTTTAACTACGACTCGGGACAAGGCGAGTTATTCTTTAGGATTTCATATGGGGACTACTTTGCGCACCCAATTCGCAGATCTCGATATCGTCGTTTTTACCCAGGCCTTGCGAGACGCATTTAATAATTATACCCCCCGTTTAAAATCCGAAGAAATGCAGACCATCCTCGATGCCATCCAGGGCGAGATGATGCAAAAGCAAAAGCAATTTATCGCGAAGATGGCCGATGAAAACAAAAAGTCCGCAGAGCAGTTTCTTGAAAAGAATAAAACGGAAAAAGACATTGTCGCGCTACCTAACGGCCTGCAGTACAAAGTATTGACCGCCGGCGGAAGAGAGGGGGCATCGCCTACCTCGTTTGATTCGGTGATCATTCATTACCAGGCGGCCTTTTTGAACGGCACGATTTTCGAGAGCACTTATGAAGAGGGACAACCAAAAAAAATCGCGGTGAACCAGATGATACCCGGCTGGTCCGAAGCCCTGAAAATGATGCATGTAGGCGATAAATGGCAGGTCTTCGTGCCTTCTTATCTCGCTTATGGGGAATCCGGATATCCCCCTGTGATAGGCCCGAATGCCCTACTCATTTTCGATATTGAACTGCTGAGCATCGCCTAGCTCTTTATGTAGCGTAGGCTAAAGCCTATGCTACACATTCAATTATTGATGATTAAACAAGTTCTTTTAGTTTATAAAAAGCGCATTTTCTAATAAGCTATTAAGCGTATTCTTAACGTTTAGTTTTTTTAATATAGCTTTTGTGAGGTAAAAGATGTTTCCTGTCGATAGAGCAATCAGCCATTCTCCTGCAGAGCTGGCACCTCTCACCCCCGGTACCGGATATCGCGCCGGTTCTGTTTTCACTTTCAGAACTGTGCGACGTGAGCAACAAACGCTCCGCGCTTCAGGTCAGGCACCTCGACCTTCTGTTTCTATTGCAAGCGTATTGTCACCATCTGGAAGGGGATTGCCTGAAAGGAGATTATCGGGAAGGGTAACAACGCAAGCGCCACCTTCTGTAGTTACACGGCCTTCCGCAATCGGGGCTTCCGGGCATGGGCCTGCATCCCACGCTTCTTCTCGATCTACAAGGCTCGCGCCGCTGCCTGGTCCGGTGGCAAGTTCATTGCCCGGTCCATCTGTGCATCATCATCGCCACCATCATCACTCATCATCATCTTCTTCTGGACATCATCGCCATCATCATTATGCTTCAAGACCACATTTCGTTACTCCTCTTCCCGCGCAAGATTTATGGATTACTGTCCCTGGCGATCCGCAGCAAGTAGACGGTATTAGAATGCTTAGTTAAGCAGCCGAGTGAAGATTTCCTCGGGAAACTGCTTCCCTGTCTTAGGATGGCGGCATGTGCGTTTGTAAACGATATCCATAAGCAGAGGATTGTAGTGGTAAATCTCGCGCAATAGTGCCGCCTCCTGCGCAGTGATCATGCCAGCCCGCCGTGCGCCTTTTAAATGGACGAGGATATTGATCGCAGGAATTGGATAATCGGATCCGTTCAGCAAGCGGTGGTGGATTTCAGGCATGTCCAATATGGCGCATAGCTGCCTTTGGCACATAAATACGCTGAGAGCCGAGAGGTCGCCAAAGAGTTTTCCTTCCCCATCTTTTGGGGATTCGAGCGATTGTTTCATCATTCGCAAAAATAATGTAAGGTTATCTTCTAAGCGGTTGTCGTGGTCGAGATCGGGATTTTTTCCTAAAGACCCGCAGTGTGCGACGATAACATTGACGCCTGAACGGAGGGCTTTTCGTAAAAGCAGGGGGTTGCCAAGGCGTTGGTGGACACGGTCGACGCTTACAGCGAGTTCTTCGCCTGTATGACTGAGTAAAGTGAATTGCAGCTCGCGCATCCGTTCATAAAAAGGGCCGCATTTGGAGTGCATGGGGTCGATCCCCATCGAATTCGGCAGCCATTTTAGCATCTTAGGAATTACCTTCACTTCCTCTTGTTTGAGAATGCCGCGAGCGAGTAGCTGCAGCTTCCACTCTTCAAACATTTCATGGCAGCGCGTAAGTTCGATGAGCGCATCTTTGCGATAGGGGTGCACCGAAAACACCGGAGAGAATGCCTCGGGGAATTCCCTGACGAGTTCGATCAGATAGTCGTTAGAGACATAAAAGTGCGTTTTTTCAGGAGCTTTGGTCCCGTCAGGAGTAAAATAGCTGTCGAGTGCCAGCATTTGGACGCGAAAGCAACGGTGCGGAAGATGAGAGGGATCTTTCAAGTGTTTCACGAGCTGGTGCATGTGATGGCGGATATGGCGGTCGGGATCATGGTGATGCGGTGGGAGTTTAACGGCATTTAGGTAGGAAAGATAACGGATATGCCCAAGGGGATGCTTCCAGCTCAACATGTCTTTGTGCATGGCAGGTGGGCGGAGTCCGATTCCATCACCCAAAAGATGGGCGTGATAGTCGACAGGCGCGTAGGAGTTCTCAAAAGGAGCCAGCGCTTTTTCCGCCAGAGCGCGCGCCTCCGGCGATGCCTTTTTCCAAAAATGGTGGGGAGAATGGCGGCTTGCCCCTGAAAGAGGTCGAATCAGTCTGTATACAAACGAATCCCAGTTCATAGGCGCCACTATTATATTTATTTTGATCTATAGCACAAATAATGATTTATTATAGAAATGCAAAATCAATTTCTTGTTACGAGAAAAGCGTACAGTTAATCTTTTCGGCAAGAAAATTGAAGTAAAATATCCATGAATATCTATAATTGTCGCATTCGTAACTATTAATAGGTTTTTTATGTCATTAAGAGTAGCCAGTATTTCTACGCACGCACCAGCTCCTGTTGATTTTTTCAAGGCGGTTCCTGAGGATGCTACTGTTAATATTCTAGAATTTTTTCCCAGTCATGTTTTCGCATCTCTTAGAGGAGTTTGTAGATCATACGATAGAATTATACAATCAGCTTCTGTTCAAACGATCTATCAGGCGCTGAAACGCGAAGAATCGCGAAAACCGCTTATCGAGTTTTCCAGAAAACTCAATCAGAGAAGCCTTCGTTCTAGAGTTGCCCGTGATGCGGCCCAGGAAGAAGATGAGCCAATTGGGCCTCGAGAGCTGCATCGAAGAGAAGTCGAACAAAGGCGGGTAGAACTGCTGCGGCAATTTGAAATTCTGCGGAAGACAAATAGAGCTGCGGCGCACACCTTATGTACGGCAGTGGGCACCCTGTTTTGCCGTCCTGATCAAGGCGCTGCTTATATCGAACGTGCAGAAGATGACTGGATGCTGGACGAGATTACGCAACTTGCGAGAACGGCGGTACCTGTCGTTGACGATCCTTCCGTTAGGGCTGGCCCTAAAAACGCCTTCCAGCAATTTTATCAATATATGGAAGACAAACAAGAACGATTTGGATCAGGTGGTTTTCGCTGTTATTTCAAACGCGCATCGAAGATGCTCGAGTGCACGGACGCAGGCGCCTCTAAGCGCCTGATAGCCGAGGTTTGCGAGTCCGTTAGCGGTGCTCCTGAAAATGCAAGATCTTGGCATGTTCTCTTCGCCGCCCGCAGACTTGCCCTGCCAGCAAGCAGTTCGAGCAGTTCCAGCAGCGCCTCTATTACTGTGCTACCTGCTCCCCAAACTGATGCCCCCGTCACCGCTGAAGATGAAGACATGGGCCTAGCCAAAATGTTCTGGAAAGGTTAAAACTCCCTTTCTTGCTGCCACCGCCCTGTGCGCTGCCCAAGTCGCACGGAAGAAAAGCGGCGCCAGGTCGCCGCACTCCATAAAAGAGTTGACAGACCTTCCTTAGATCAGCAGATCTTGCCTGAATTGTACGTTTCAAACATTAGCCTCTCTCAAAAATTTAATCTATTTTCGCGATTCGTATTAATTAGAATAGTAAAATTGATATAGATAGTTTGAAAGTCATTGGATATTTGTTCTCATAAAATCCACATATGTTTTATCATGTTTGTGAAACGAAAGTGACATTTTAATAATTAGGAGTAATTATGACAACAGGTGTAAGTAGAAATTCTGTGCAGGAATCTACTGCCAGTGCCCACGAGGCAATCAGAAATTTTGACCAAGTATCACAGATGTTAAGAGGGGGCAATGTCACTTCAACTGGCTCTGGATTTTTACAAGAATTACAACAACGAGTTGCTCAAACAGTTGCTAAAGCGATCCAGGCCTTAGATGCTGTAACACTATTTGGCGAAAGCGCAGTCCAAGGAAGAGAAAAGCTTAAAGGTGATCTACTAACTGCTGCAGCGAGGATCGCGGTTGTCAAGACAAATAGCGATATTAGCGAGGGCGCAGTCATAGGAAGAGAAGAGCTTAGGGGAAGAGAAGAGCTTAGGGGTGACCTTCAAAAGGCTGTAGGTAGGATTGCAATTGTCAGGACAGGTAACGATGTTTTCCGGGTGCTTCCGGCGGCTTGCACTCAGCATCTCTTTGGCTTTTCCACGAGCCCAGACATGGCTGCCCTAAGGGGAGTTTGCCCTTCATGGGACCAAATGATAAGATCGGCTCATTTTCAGCCCATCTACCAGGCAAAGAGGAACATGGAATCGAAAAGCGGTATTGCTGAGTTTTGCAAAAATTTACTAGAGGACCAAACAGTGCGTGCAATTCAATGCGAGTATGGCATGCTCAAGAAGACAAATCCAGCTGCGGCGCTTACCCTATGCACAGCGGTGGGCACGAAACTCGGTCGTCCAGGGTACGGTGCTGAGTGTATCGACCATCTAGAGAATGGGGATTTTGAGCGCTATTATTATATGTCTATGCCTGAGTTCATAGACTCTGTTCGTACGGCTGTACCCGTTATTGTCGATCATCCATTTATGGCAGATACTCATACAGGTAGTGAGGAATTAATAGCAGAAAACGCAATGCGGGAATTTGCCGATTTTTTTGATGATTCTTTTTATGAAGACGGGTCAGTTCCTGCCGGAGTTTCTGTGTCTACTATCAAGCGGGAGTATGCAATATTAAAAGCAAAAAGCAAGCTTGCGGCTGATCGCTTATGCACGGCACTTGCCACCATGTACGGACGTTCATCTACGTATGGTGAAATGGTGATCCGATTTATGCGTCTGGAAGATATGAGTCGAATTATCCAATGTGCCAAAGGTATTGCATCGGACAGAGGTATGGATTATCGGAATTTAATAACTAAAAGAGCCCTTGACCAATTTCTAACACTTATTCAAGCCGGTGAAGCCGATTCAGTTCACCGGGCTACGTCTCACATATTGAGGCAACACCCCATAACGGCTAGGCGACTATTTAGAGAGGCAGTTCAGGCCGCTACTGGCACGGAAGCTACTGCCACCCCGGATGGCTCAGAGGGACCAGGTTGGGAGGTTTGGGGCACGCTCTCCAAGCTTATGCAGGCTCAGTTCCTGATGGTCACCGCCCGCAGGCTGGCATCAGAAGCTTCTTCACCTGCCCGCCCTGAATATGAGAGCAAAAGAGGGGAAGGCTCAAGCAGTTCGAGCAGAGCACCTGCACCAGCTCTTGCGATTGCCGCTCCTGAAGCCGTTGTTCCTGCTAGCTCCGAAGATGACGATGACGACATGTGCCTAGCCAGAATGTTTGATCGAGATTGAAACCGCTCTTTTTGTAGCCTAGGTTAAAGCCCAATGTCATTAACTTAAGAAAGCGAGGCATCTCTTTTGTGGAGTGCGGCGACCTGGCGCCGCTTTTCTTCCGTGCGGCTAGACGCGCGGGTCCGGCATCGACAAGTCTATGCCTAACAAAGCGGCGCCAGGTCGCCGCACTCCATAAAAGAGTTGACAGACCTTCCTTAGATCAGCAGATCCTTCTTGATTTGTCAGTGTTCTCTTAGTTATTCTCTTCGCATCTAATTAACGAAATATTTTGTATGGAACGCCCCAAATACGATCATCAGCGCATTGAAGCCAAATGGCAGAGGTTGTGGAGGGACTTGCAGGTTTTTAAAGCCGAAGTCGACCATTCACGCCCCAAATATTACATCCTCGATATGTTTCCCTACCCATCGGGTGCAGGCTTGCATGTCGGGCATGTTACGGGGTATACCGCGACCGATATCATGGCCCGCTACAAGCGCCACAAGGGTTTCAACGTCCTGCATCCGATGGGTTGGGACAGCTTCGGCCTGCCTGCCGAACAATACGCCATACGGACAGGGACCCATCCGGCAGTGACAACGCAGGCAAATATCGCCACCTACCGGCGCCAGCTGCAGTCACTTGGGTTTAGCTATGATTGGGACCGCGAAGTCATGACAAGCGACCCCAAGTATTACAAATGGACGCAGTGGATCTTCACGAAGCTCTATGAAAAGGGGCTCGCATATGAAGCTACAGCTCTTGTCAACTATTGCCCCACTCTTGGTACTGTACTTGCCAATGAAGAAGTCGAAGACGGCAAAACCAAAGACGAGGGCTATCCTGTCGAACGCCGCCCCTTGCGCCAATGGATATTGCGCATTACGGCATACGCGGAGCGCCTTCTTGAAGACCTCGCTTTGATCGACTGGCCGGAATCGCTGAAAAAGTTACAGGTCAACTGGATCGGCCGCAGTGTAGGCGCCAAGATCGACTTTATCGAAAAAAACACCCGCGAGACGATTACGGTCTTCACGACATGCCCTGATACACTATTTGGCGTGACGTTTCTTGTGCTTGCACCCGAGCACCCTTTGCTGGATGATATCGTCTCTTCCCAAGAAAAAGCCAGCGTTGTCAGTTATCAAAAAATGGCCGCTTCCAAAAGCGACCTGGACCGCACGGATCTTGCCAAAGAAAAAACCGGCGTCTTCACCGGCGCATATGCCTTGAACCCCGCAAACGGTGAAAAGGTACCCATATGGGTCGCTGACTACGTCCTGATGGGATACGGAACAGGCGCGGTCATGGGCGTTCCTGCCCATGATGAACGGGATTTTTCTTTTGCCCTTGCAAGAGATATTCCGGTGAAGCCTGTCATCGAACCCGACCTCATTGCCCATGCCGACGCCATCCCCGAGGGGCTGACGGCTGGCGACATCGAAGTGGATGTTTTGGCAGGACGCAGGTGCTGGTCTCTTGGCGGCCGGATGATCAATAGTGCGGCAGGGGATTTGTCGATTAACGGCTTAAGCGTCGATGAAGCGAAACGGCATGTGACGGATTGGCTGACGAAGAAAGGGCTCGGCCAGGAGACAATTAACTACCGCCTCCGCGACTGGCTCTTTTCACGACAGCGCTATTGGGGCGAGCCTTTCCCTATTCTACACTTTGAAGACGGTACGAAAAGATCCCTGGAGTTGGATGAATTGCCGCTTACTCCTCCGGAACTGACCGATTACAAGCCAGCCGGCGATGGGCAGAGTCCTCTTGCCAAAATCAAAGAATGGGTAGAGATCGTAGATCCCAAAACCGGAAAAATAGCGCGGCGCGAGACAAATACGATGCCGCAGTGGGCGGGCTCTTGCTGGTATTATCTCCGTTTTTGCGATCCTCTAAACGAGGAAATGGCTTGGGATCCCGTAAAAGAAAAATACTGGATGTCGGTCGATCTATATGTAGGGGGAGTCGAGCACGCCGTTTTACATTTGCTCTACGCCCGTTTCTGGCATAAGGTTTTGTTTGATTGCGGCCTAGTGAGCACTCCGGAGCCTTTTCAAACCCTGCGCAATCAGGGACTGGTGCATGCCCGCTCCTATCGCCTGCCGCAAGGCGGCTACATTGCTCCAGACGAGGTCTACAGAGAAGGGGAGCAGTACTTTCAACTAGGCACCGACGTAGAGGTGATTTCCCAGGTCGATAAGATGTCAAAATCCAAGCTCAATGGGATTACACCTGATGAGATCATCGAAGAATATGGGGCAGATTCTTTACGCCTCTACGAGATGTTCATGGGTCCTTTTGATAGGGAAAAAATCTGGAATAACGACGCTGTCCATGGCTGCAGACGCTTCTTGAACCGCTTTTATGATCTTGTCTTTTCCGATAAGGTCGTCGAAGGGGAGCCGAAAGAGGAGCACCAGGAGGCTATGAAGCTTATCCACCGTCTTGTTCAAGTTGTGGAAAAGGATATCGAATCGATGCAGTTCAATACGGCGATTGCGAAGATGATGGAGTTCATGAATGCATTTGCTCCTCTTCCTGCCTACCCAAGCGTGGCCCTCAAGATGCTGACAATCGCCCTGGCGCCATTTGCTCCGCATATCGCAGAAGAGGCTTGGGAACATCTGGGGGGGACGACGTCTCTTGCCCTTGAACCATTCCCCGCAGCAGATCCAGCTTATCTCTATGATGACACAGCGATGGTCGTCGTGCAGGTCAATGGGAAGGTGCGCGGCAAATGGGAGATGCCTAAAGACCAGGACCAGGACGCTATTTTGCGCTTTATCAAGAGCCAGCCGCAAATCGCCAAACACATCACCGGTACAATCACGAAAGTGGTCTACGTCCCTAACAAAATTGTCAATTTCGTGGTCGATGTCGCTTAAATTTTTCTACAATCTAGCCATCGGATGTCTTGCCATTGTCTGGCTGCCTAAATTCATTATAGGCCGCCTCTCGGGCAAGTATAAGGAGAGCCTCGGGCAGCGGTTAGGATTTGGATTGAAGCGGCTCGAGCTGCTTGCCAAGGATAAACGCATCTGGATCCACGCCTGTTCGATGGGCGAGACAAAAGCAGCCGCAGCACTGGCCGCAGAGATCAAGAAGCGCTACCCCGGGGTCTCCATCGTCGTCTCCTCTGTAACAGAGACCGGTCATGCCGAGGCGCGCCGCGCGTTCCCATTTGCCGACGCCTATTTTTTCCTGCCTCTCGATTTTTCCTTTACGGCACGCCGTCTTCTGCGTCTATTGAAGCCCTCTCTATTCATTCTGGTGGAAGCAGAATTCTGGAGGAACTTGATCTTTGAAGCTAAGGAATATGGCGCAGCAGTCGCGCTGGTCAACGGCAAAATGTCCGAGCGCTCCCTTGCACGGTTTCAAAAGGCTTCCTTTTTTTCTCGGCCGTTATTCGGCTCTTTTGATTGCTGCTGCGTGCAAACGCCGGCTTATCAACAGTCTTTCCTTGCTTTAGGTGTAAAACCGGAGAAAATTTGGGTGACAGGCAACCTCAAATTCGATTTTGCCGTCCGCATTCTAGGGACCCAAGAAATCACCGTTTGGCGGAATGAACTCGGCCTGCATGCGGACGATCTCATTATCGTACTCGCTTCGACACACGAGCAAGAGGAAGAACTCCTTCTCGACGCCTTGCAGCCCTTTCTAGCGACCTGCAGCCGCCTGAAGGTGCTTGTCGTCCCGCGCCACCCGCCACGCTTTGACGATGTCGCAAGGAACATCCAAAGACGGGGGATGCCCTGGCTGCGCTATACTGAAAGAGACAAGAAGACAAGCGACCCGTGCATCATCCTGATCGATACCATGGGCCAGCTCATGAACTGCTTCCAGCTAGCCTCCCTCGCTATCGTCGCCGGCAGTTTTGTACCGGGCATCGGGGGGCATAATTTATTTGAACCTGCCAGCGTAGGAGTGCCTGTCCTATTCGGACCCTATGTCCACCAGCAGCGCGCCTATGCGGATGCTCTCCTCGAGGCAAAAGGGGGTATGTCCCTCACCGTCGAAGAGCTGCCCGAGGCCGTCATGCGCCTCATCTCGAACACCGAAGAGAGGCACGCCATGGGCCTCCATGCGCTCGATGTCGTGAACCGCTCCCGCGGGGCTGTCTCCCGCACCGTAGGCGCCCTTGAAAAATTTTTGAAAGATTCTTCACAAAACGTTGTGTGTAAATCGCCTGTTTGCTAAACTTTGCCCTTCATATCGCGGGGTGGAGCAGTGGTTAGCTCGTTGGGCTCATAACCCAAAGGCCGGAGGTTCGAATCCTTCCCCCGCTATTCTTTTCGCCAATACGGCGGTATAGCTCAGTTGGTTAGAGCAGCGGAATCATAATCCGTTTGTCGTTGGTTCGAATCCGACTACCGCTATTTTTAAAAAATCTCCGATTTTTAAAAAAATGCGGTAGAGCAGCACAACTGCTTGTGCTGCGTTCGAATTCGAAGGAGGCGCCATATAGGTGCGCCGACCGGCGGCGAAGCCGGAATCCGACAAGGATAAGCCTTCTTTCTCTTCTCTCCTTCCCCAGCCCTTTAATCGGTAGCTCCACACAACTGCTTGTGCTGCGTTCGAATTCGAAGGAGGCGCCATATAGGTGCGCCGACCGGCGGCGAAGCCGGAATCCGACAAGGATAAGCCTTCTTTCTCTTCTCTCCTTCCCCAGCCCTTTAATCGGTAGCTCCACACAACTGCTTGTGCTGCGTTCGAATTCGAAGGAGGCGCCATATAGGTGCGCCGACCGGCGGCGAAGCCGGAATCCGACAAGGATAAGCCTTCTTTCTCTTCTCTCCTTCCCCAGCCCTTTAATCAGTAGCTCCACACAACTGCTTGTGCTGCCTTCGGTGGGACCCGGAAGCAGGGCAACAGTTTGTCTAGGGTAAGCGGGATGGGCACGAAGGAGGGCTGTATTCAAGACAGCCGATGGATTGCCTTTTCATGATCCTTGGAGGTTTTTGAGTGTTAGAAGCAGCCTGTCTATACAAAGGCCTCACGGGAAATGAGAGCCGCCCCATAAAATTTCAGCGAATAAAAATGCATGCCGTTCTAAGAAGCTGAATACGTATTAGTTATGTGAATTTATGGTGAAAAATCCTCTATTTTGCTAGTATCAAGGGTACGCTGAGACTGCGTCATTAACGCAGGTTCGAGAGGTTCTCTCGACTCAGCGTCTTTTTCTTTCCATACATCTGGAATTTTTACTAGGCCATGGCCGTTGATTTCCCCTGAGGCATCCCTAAGGATGTTTGGCTCTATTAAATTGTACCACCTCTCATCTCCATGTTCAATGTAACGAAAGGCAGCACCTGCAATAAAATCGGCGAATTGGACACCAATACTATGATGTGAAGGGGACAAGAATAGGTTCTCGATTAAATTTTCATATTTGGGTTTGCGCGTCCCGTGGTCATTCATCAGATCAATATGGGAGTTTCTAAGCTCTTGGTCTTGGGCTGGATTTCTATGATCGCTGATCATTATGCCGTGGATTTTCGATCCGGTTTTTTGTGTTAAATCCTGAAGATGATGAGAAAACCGATCTGTTAAAAGCCCATAGACGTGATGGTATACGTCTTTTGGATGCCGCATAGTTGGCATGGAGTAAATAGTTGGTAAATGGACAACGCCAATGATAATCTTGACTGATGGGTATTTTGTTGTGCTAGTTAATAATTTGCTTCTTAATTGATCTTTTTCCAATAGACTCAGATGTGTGAGTGTATTGGTTTTGTCTTCTCTACCAATTTTTTGCCCAAAAAACCTCCACTTCACTTCTCCATTTATACTGAACTGTTTGCAGATTTGGGAAAAATCACGTTCTAGATTATGCCATTGCTCTTCCGGAATGGATAGGCCACCCAAAATAAAGTGACCTTGAGTGATTTTGTTAGGTGGGGGGATCGTTCCAGAATCATCGATGGAAAATATATGCATAACCAACCGCATAAATCATAGCGGTCTATTATGAAAAAGCAAAGATTTCTTATAAAGATGAAAAAGTAGAGTGGGGCCATGGCACACTGGTGGTACACCTCAACCATATTTTTGTCATGCCAGGCTATCTGTTTCGGCATTTGAAGAATTTGCCCGCCGAGTCCATAACAGCCTCGGGATATTGTCCTCGGCGGGCAAAATAAAATCTCACCCGAAAATCTCTCGGGATCTCAAGAAAATTCAATCCCCGGCAGTCTTTCGCGCCGACCGGCGGCGAAGCCGGAATCCGACAAGGATAAGCCTCTTCTCTTCTCTTGCGCGCGTTTCGAAGAAGGCGCCATATAGGCGCATGACTCGATAATTTTCGTTCCAATGCGATTGCGCGTTATCCAGGCTAACGTTAGACTCTGCCACAATTATTCAAAAAATGAGATTTTTATGGTTTGTAAGTCGTGTAGTCGATCAAAGGTCGCTTTTGCGGACGTGCAAAGGGATTTAGACAATGCTTTAATGAATCCAGGGAGAACAGTAACGGATTTAGAAAAAGCAGCAGAAACTATTCAGGGAATCATCAATTCTTCAGTCAAACCAAATTTCCGCACTCTAAGAAGCCATGAGCTCGGCGTGCTTTTAGGCAAAATAGGCAAAGTCATTTGTGAAAGGCGATCATTCATAAGAAATTGTGATTTTGTGGATTTACCGGCAACTGAATTAAGTAACAAGCTCGGTGGGATAGATAGTCCCTATGCTTTCCGTAGTACGTACGATCCGGAAACAGATAATATGCTCGGGGATTGGTATGCAGCTGACGCTTGGCTAGAGGCTCTCTGTTTCAGTAACCCGAAAATAGACGCACTCGCAAAGCAATTATACAGCGATCCCGATCTGGCAGCCAAAAAGGAAGAAAGATGCAAAGCCATATATAACAATGCAGTAATTAATGCTTGTCTAGCTGATTTGGAGAAACTAGAGAGTGAGGCTCTTCTTGGCAGATGTGTAATTCTATGATGGCACAAAAGTTTGTGCTGCTTGCGGTGGGGCCCCGGAAGCAGGGCAACAGTGCTTTTCTTTCGGGTGACCTGGCGCCCGAGAGCACGACCAAGTCGCTGTCTATAAGCGTAGATAAGTAGCGCGATTTTTCGTTGTTCGCAATGTATGAATCGTTCATAATCATTCCTTTCATTTTTCGAGAGATTCACTATGGCACTGAAAGTCGCTTCCGGACTCCTGACAACACAATTTCCACGCCACGCACGCCTCCCTACAGAATTAGCTCGTAAACCGCCCTCATTTTCAAGGATGCCAGCATTCTCATGGGTTGCCACTACACAGTCTGTTCCGCGGATGACTCGTACTTTCGCTGCAATGCGTTTACCGATTACTTCATCAGCTTTGACATTGAAGGCTCGCGTTTCAACAACCCCATCTAAAGAAACATCCACCGGCACTGCACACAAAGCCTCACAACTATGCTTTCCTGTGGTCCGTCCCGACACACAACCATGCTTTCCAGTGAGACATCCCGACTCGCAGCTATGCTTTCCTGTGAGACATCCCGAATCTCAGTTTCACTTGAAAAGAGAGATCCTCCAATACCTGGAGGAGCATAGAGACTTTAGGTTTAGGAAGTTTTAGAATTTTGCTACTTCCTCTTGCCTAAGCTTGCGTTTTTTAATCAGAAGGCTGATTTGAAGATTCAGCGCAAAGACGCCACGCCGCAAAGACGCGCCCTGCAAACCCTCTAACATCTCTTTTTGTAGCGTAGGCTTCAGCCTGCGTTCCTTCTTCTCGTAGCGTAGGCTTCAGAGGTAATTGCGAAATTCCCTCACTTTTAACTTGGGTTCTTGACAACCGGCAAAAAACTTGGGAAAAGGTTCAATTTTCCCAAGTTTTTGCTTTCAAAATGCCTATTAGCATGTTTTTTTGCTGTTTTCAGACGTGCAGGTGCGAGTGTTTGTCTTTAGATTAACTGTGAGACGGCTTTTTGGATTTATGTAGCCAGTTTTAGCAATTGATCTGCTGTTTGAGCCAAGACACCGTACATTAGATGAGCGAATACCTTGCAGGCTCCTTTTACTCTGATATTGAATGCGCCAAATTCTTCTTTAAGCCTAGCATTTACTCTTTCTATCGTCGTTCTTGTCTTATAACGCATTACTTCGGCAGGCATCCAGTTTAAGTTCTGTCGAGCCAGTTTTTCAGCCTCTTTCTCTTTTTTTTGTGCTTCTCCTTTAGCAGCCCTGTCTATAATTGGAACGTGTCCAAGGGCTTCGCTATGCATTATGATCGCATTTGCGTAATATCCAGAATCCATTAAGTCATACAAATTTGTAACATACTTTGCTGTAAGATTAGCCAACGGAATCGCCGCTTGTGAATCGTTCATCGAGGCGGAGCTCAATATGGCTGCAAGAGGAATGCCATGGTCGTCAACGGACAAATGAAGTTTGTAGCCAACCCAAGCGTACGAATGCCCAGTGGAACTGGTTTTTTGCCCCACATCGCATGCTGTAGGCAGATCTTTAATCATCTCATCTAAACTCATCACCCCCGCAGCTTGTTTCTCTATACGAGTGAGTTCAGCACATCCCTTTGGCGCCCTTTTTTTCTTTTTCTCTTTAACCACTTTTACTTTTTTTACAGCCTTTTCTCTCCCCTCAATTGCTGTTGAGTCTTTGGAAACATGTTGGACGATTTTGTTTTTATACACGGTTCTAATTAGTGCTTGATGGGCTTCAGCTGCAAGTTTTGTGAGCGCAAACTCTTGAAAAGCTCTAGAAAATGCAGATTCACTCGGAATTTGCAATGAACTTTCAAAGCCACATACCCGTCTCAAATTTCTATCACTTTTTAAGCGATCGATGAGTAGTTTTGTAGTAGAGATGTCGAAGACGGTTTTGGCAATAAATGCCCTAGCAATTGCTGTACGATTTTTTGGCGGTCTACCCACACAGCCTCGAAAATCAAAAACGAACCTCTCAATGCGCACCATATCAAGGACGGCAATGCAATTGAGTAACCTTTCTGAAAGGGGACTATCCAGAGTTTCTTCGAGGTAAGGAAAAAGAGTGTTTTGTACTTTTTCCCAATACTGTGATAACGTGATTCTCAATCCAGACATCTGTGGCCTTTTTCTTGGTTTTTTCTTGGTCGAAAAAATTTTAACAAAAAGGCCCTTTCCACCTACATTCTAGAATTTCGCAATTACCTCTTCAGCCTGCGCTTTAGCCGGCGCCTTCAAGACGCAGGCTAAAGCCTACGCTACAAAAAAGAGATGCCTCTCTTTCTTAAGTTAATGACATTAGGGCTTCTGGGCTCGCTTAAATTACGTAAACACAGTGAGTTAGGTTTAAGTCAGAATCTTGTTCGATTATTTTCTCCGCCTAGGAAAACCTATAAAATCCTTCCTAAGCACCATAGCCCAGTTTCACACTCATTCAGGCTTTGTTAATCTCGAGCCGTAAAAATCTCACCAGAATACCTGTTTACTCTGTACACGACAAAAAAGACGATCCCTTAACCGCGAAAGCGGTGATTTGCCGGGAACCGGCTACAGAGGATAGCCGTGGCGCGAGGCGAAGCTGAGACCCACGGTATCGGAACCTATTCGAGAGAGCCAGGAACTGGCGACACAAGTCAAAAAGTGCCGCCAGTTCCTGGCTTGCCACTAGATTCCAAGCTACCGTGGGTCTCGGCTATGGCCTCGCGCCACGGCTATCCACTGTAGCCGGTTCCCGGCAAATCACCGCTTCGCGGTCAAACTATGGGAAAAACCCTGGCCATAAGAGACGATAGTTAACGGATGAAACTAATTTTTGTCGTGTACAGAGACCTGTTTAGATAAGAGCTGCGTAATATGCAGAATATCAGTTGCTTGCAGCAGGATTATGGCTTTTTATCGAAGTTTAGAAATGAACTTCGTCTCGATTTAACTCTTTGATGCTCATTAGTATAGCCCTCTCTATTTTATTAGCCTTTTATTAACCTCCTGGTAATTAGCTTCTTATGACAAGCAGAGGATTCTGACAAATTAAAGTTATTATTTGACAAATTGAATTATTATAGTTATAATTATAGTATATACTTAGTAATAATTTATTTATAATTTGAGGTTGTTAAAATGGCGTATATCAGTTGTTCTAGTTTTGTATCTCGATCCTACAGGTGCCCGCCTAGAGGAGTACCTGTTAAAACGGCAACCGCGCCTGCCAAATCTGCCAGCGCATCATGCCCGCCCATTTCAAAGCCGGTCGTTGATAAAATTAACCGCACGTTCAATGCCATCAAGTTCGATCGGAGAGCATCGGGACCTGGCCTCACAGCAGATGAAAGGACTAAACTACTGACATTATCCCAGTCGATATCTGCACCACCTTCACCTATAATTACAAATCGAATGGGATCCATCGTTGCATCACGACTTCTTCTCGTGGATAGAGATGAACGGTATGCTTTATTGGATCGGGAAGGCGACCCGGTATATGGCGAGGGTGGCAGTAATACTGTTAGGCCTGCTGTAGCACTGCATAGCGGGGAACATTGTGTAGTCAGAGAATGCAGTATCTCGAGCCTGGCTAGCAGAATGAAAGTCTCCCGGGAAGTTGTATTAGAGGGACTGAATAGAGAAGTTTCCCTAGGAAAATTGCTGAGAGGTATACCTGGTATAGTTGGCATACGCACAGCGGCCGTAAGCGGAGATACATTCTATTCGATCATGGATTACTGCCCTGGAGGCGACCTCTCTCATCGTATCCATCGTTTAGAGGACGTGCCCCTGCCAAAAATGCTTCAATGGGGAGAGAGTTTAGTAACATCTATGTGTGCTATGCACGAAAGGGGTATACTTCATCGCGACATAAAACCAGCAAATGTCCTTTTTGATGGCTATGACAGAGCTATCCTTAGCGATTTTGGAAGCTCAACTCCGGTTAACGACGATGGCCCTTGGGGAATCAGACAACGCTGCGGAACACCCGGGTTCATTGCGCCAGAATCCTTGGCCGGGCAATCAAGCACAACTAAAGGCGATGTTTTGGCACTGGGTGTGACGCTCTTCACAATGATCACGGGAATAGTCTTGCCTCAGCATTTAACCCCTACTGAACAGCGTACGGCGATTACGGAGGCGCTGAGGAGACCCAGTGCTTCGAGGCCCGAGCTTTCAAAAGAAGGTTGTGGTCTTCTTAGACGTCAAGAGCGCGAAGCTCGGGAAATCGTCGCGGACATGGTTCAGCTCGATCCTGCAAAGCGCCCCGACAGTCCCGAGGTATCGAGGCGATGGAAAGCCATGATGGACTTGGGAAGAGAACCCGCCACGGCACCTGCTCCGTCCGCACCCTCGCCAACAAGCCCCTCGGCACCAGCTCCGTCTGCACCTTCGCCAACGAGCAGCACGTCATCTAGCTCGGCTGCACCTTCGCCAACAAGCCCCACGGCACCTGCTCCGTCTGCACCTTCGCCAACAAGCAGCAAGTCATCTGACTCGGCTGCACCTTCGCCAAGAAGCCCCGCGGTACGTGGCTTGCTAAGTGGCAGGTAGATGGAAGTAAGAAATAGTGATCTACTTGAATGCA
>Ga0206803_1080_pt1 | contig 21948 bp, 16 predicted proteins | sample Alteio_BWOrgCont_61_FD_152909 | JGI IMG/M metagenome (GOLD analysis project Ga0206803, IMG submission 152909) | Enriched cells from forest soil in Barre Woods Harvard Forest LTER site, Petersham, Massachusetts, United States -... | ecosystem: Environmental > Terrestrial > Soil > Temperate forest >... | reverse complement strand
CACAGTCACTGTCATCGTCGCAGGAGTTCCGGCTGACGACGGAGTTACGGGACTTGGACTGATGGCGCAGTTTGTGCCGGTGGGGGCTCCGCTGCACGTAAGTGTGACAGCATCCCTAAACCCGTATTGCCCGGTTACATCGATAGTGATATTGCCCGACTGTCCGACCACTACCGAGAGTGAATTGCTTGAAAGAGACGCGCTGAAGTCGCCAATATTCAACTGGGCCGAGGCGGACCGCGTTGCTACGCCGTTGGACAGTGCGACCGTGAAAGTGTAGTTGCCGGTGGCGAGGTTGTTTGTCTGTGTGTTTGCGACCCATGCCGTCCCCTGGCCAGACACGCTGCACACAGCCGGAGCGGGAATACCAGTGCAAGTTGCGGTGAAGGGACCTATGTAATTGTCCGCGGATGTGACGCTCACCGAGTACGATGCGGAGAGGCTTTGCAACACTGTCTGAGTACTGGGTGAAATACTGACGCTATAGTCATCAACATTAAGCGCGGCCTTGGATGATGAATTCGCTACCCCGTCTGACGCCGCGACCGCGAAAGAATATTGTCCTAAAGGCGTGCCAGGCGCCGTATTGACCACAAAGGTTGTCGACCCTGAGCCGCCCGCAGGCACCGCCACAGTACTTGTCCCAAACTGGCAGGAAGCGCCCGATTTCGCACCGCTTGCCTCACAGATTCTCCCATGGAAGACGGTTAGCGGGTTCGGAATGCGCCCGACCTGCAGTGTCCTTTGAACGTAAGTATCCCCGCAGCGGACGAAGTCTTGTCTTGCAATTTGCAGGAAAATACAACAGAATGTCGTACTTCCCCACTTGAACGGCGTGGTGTGTCTGGCGCCATCTACATGGAAAAGATAGTTATCAGCCCTGCGGACGTCGCGGAAACTAAATCCCCCGCGGACCAGCCTGCCCGGCTGGAGCCGAATCTGGCACCTGCCGTACCGCGATGGGCGAAATGGGCCATGGCTCCGCTCGTGCTGCTCTTGCCGCTCCTATGCCTGGTGGCAATCGTGTTGCGGGTGGCAATGCGCGGGCTGCCGCCGCGCACGCGGCATGAATGGACTGCGTTGCTGGCCACACTGCTCATCGTGAGCGGAATTGTGACCTCGCTTGCAACGGTGCTGGTGTTTTCCTTCGCTCCACTCCCGCCCGTTGCAGGGGCAGGATTGAGCGAACTCGATGAGCAAACATTTCCGAGTTTGCCAACGGCGGCGCCGATGTCGGCCAAGGATGTTTCGGAGAAACTGAAACCTCTGGTGGCGGTGATTACTCTGGCACGCCGATCATGGCTCACACATGAGGAAATGCCAACTGCGAGCTTTGGGGCAGGTACGTTGTTGCAGGCTAACGCGGAAGGATATTTATTCATCACAGCGCGACACGTGCTGGATGGTCCCGCTTGGGACGTGGCGAAATCGGGATCGCGAGCGCTGATCGCGATGTCTTCGGGAACGTGGGGCACAGCGGATGTAGTGGCGCGCCACCGGAGTTTGGATCTGCTCCTGCTTTGGGTACCAAGGGAAAAGGGGAATGCGGCATTCGTGCAGCCGGTGGCGAAGGCTACGCCTCCAAGCGAAGGCGAGAATGTCTTCGTGATCGGGCACCCGGAGGGTCTCAGGTACACGTTGAGTACTGGGATCATCTCCCGCATGAACGGCAGCATGATCCAGATGTCGGCGCCGGTGAGTCCAGGCAACAGCGGCGGGCCAGTCTTTGATGACCGGGGAAACCTGGTGGCGATTGTTACTTCGATGGTCGACAAGCATGGTGACCCCAACGCTGAGAACTTAAATTTTGCGGTGCGCGCGGACGCGCTACTGGAAGAGTCCGCTTGGGACTTTGAAAGCTTTGGCCACAGACGGTTGACCGAGTACGTTACGCGCGACGAGGCTTTGGAAAGAACGGTGCCAGCGGGAGGACAGCAGTGAACCTAATACAGGATGGACTCGACAGGAATGCCTAACATCAACGTTACCGTCTACGACTCGACCGAAAATAAACGCGTGCCGGTGGAACTGCCGGACGATGCTCCTTGCAACAAGATTGTTGCGGTGCTGGTGCAGAAGTTGCGGCTGCCAACGAATGGGCCGGATGGAGCGCCGCTGAGCTACAAGTTCCATCACAAGAATTCAGGGCGACAGATTCAGGATGCTCAAACGCTCTCAGAGGCGCAAGTGCAGGACGGGGACATCCTGCGGCTGCAGCCCGAGATCACTGCCGGTTCGTCAGAAATCCCATGACGCGCGTGTTTGACAGCGAGGTAAGCGAGGACCGGTTCAGCCGGCTGCGGTTGATCTCCTGGTGGGACCAGGAAAAGATCGCAAAGTGCCGGCTGCTCGTGGTGGGAGCGGGGGCTCTGGGCAATGAAATCCTGAAGAACGCTGCACTGCTGGGATTCACGCAGCTCGTAGTGGTGGATCTGGACCGGATCGAGGAGTCGAACCTCTCACGGGCGGTCCTTTATCGATCGCAAGATGTGGGGAAATTCAAGGCGGACGCGGCTGCCAGCGCCTACCGGTCGCTGGCGCCGAATGCACGAGTGCACCCTCTAGTGGCCAATGTTGTGCACGGGTGCGGCTTGGGTCTGTTCGAATGGAGCGACGTGATTGTGGCGGGACTCGACAATCGCGAAGCAAGGTTGTGGATCAATCGGTCGGCGTGGAAGGTCAATCGCCCGTGGATTGACGGGGCGATCGAAGGGATCAATGGTGTGGTGCGGGTATTTCTGCCGGGTATTGCTCCTTGCTACGAATGCACGCTGGGAGAGGTGGACTGGGCACTGTTGGAGAAGCGGATGTCGTGCAACCTACTGGTGTTAGAACAGACGGTGGAAGGGAAGATTCCAACGACCCCCACGATCTCTTCGATTATCGCGGGTGTGCAAGTGCAAGAGGCAGTGAAGCTGATTCACGGCCTGCCGACCCTGGCGGGCAAAGGCTATGTTTTTGAGGGGATGAATCACTCCTCGTACGTGGTTGAGTACACGCAGAATGCGGATTGCATGAGTCACTATAGGCTCCCGCAGATTGTGCACTTGGCGGAGAGCTCGGACGATCTGACTTTGGCGAAGCTGCGCGATCGAGCGCGGTCGGATTTAGGGTCTCCCGATGTCGTGATTGAGTTCAGCCGCGATGTGGTGCAGAAGTTTGTGTGTCCAGCGTGCAAGGAAGAAGAGGAGCTCTACCAGCCGGTCGGAAGCGTTCCGTTTGAGCGGGCAAGATGTAACAACGATGGGCAGTTGCGTGCGGTGATTTCGTTGCATTCGTATTCGGGCGAGGTGGAATTGGGCCGCAGGCCGTTAAGCAGCTTGGGATTGCCCCTGTTTGACGCCTTCACCGCCCGTACCTCTGAGCGGGAAGTCGCCTACATTCCGCACGGCGATGCGCCGCGAGTGCTGGGGCTGCTGGCGTCCGAGTAGGCTGATCTTGATCCATGCAGATGGAGCCATGAGGGCAAAAGCCAAACCGTCGATCCCACAACCGACTCTGGTTGTCGATAGTGAAGTTGTGCGCCAGATCCGGCAGCACGCACGTTCGAGCAGTAAGACCGAGGTCTGCGGTGTGCTGATCGGTCAGGATCGCGATCACCGTATCGAGGTCGCGGCGTGCATTGAGGGCCAGAATGCTGAAGAGGCCGGGGCCCACGTCACCTTCACCCAGGATACCTGGGAACATATCTATGCGATCAAGGACCAGAAGTATCCAGAGGAAAGGATTGTGGGCTGGTATCACTCGCATCCGGGATTTGGCGTGTTTCTTTCTGAGCACGACACGTTTATTCACAGGAATTTCTTTTCCTCTCCGGGGCAAGTCGCGTGGGTTTTCGATCCACATTCGGATGAAGAAGGCTGCTTCGGATGGGTGGATGGCCGCATCGAGCGGCTGACGCGAATCGCGGTCGTCGACCCCCGAGGGGGCGAACGCACGCAGGAAAGCGGCGAGCCTGAGCCAGTGGTTGCGGCCGGCGCAGACTCTAAAGCCACCGTCGTGCGGCGCGAACAGCGGGAAGTCAGCCCGGTCAGAATTCGACGCCTGGATTCGGACGAAGCGCGAGAGGGCAAAGAATCGTCACTGGAGAGGCTGGTCGCCACCGTTTTTCTTTATCTGTTTGCGTTGGCGCTCGGGTTTGCACTGTGCTGGTATCTTTTCCCGCATGTGGTGATCATGCCAGTCGTGCTCGATCCGCGGACCGGACAACTGATCGATCCACAAACGGGTCAAGTCATAGCCGAGCCGAAAGAGTCGAACGATGCAGATGCGGCTTCCTCCAAACCTGACCCCAGCAAATCCGGCCAGCCTTCCTCATCGGATACGAGCAAGTCGAACCCAGGCAAGTCGAATCCAGGGGACAAGAAGGGGGACGATGCCAAACCCAAGTGACCGAGAAGCGATCAAGATCACAGTTGAAGATCTGGCCACAGTCGCCATTCCGCAGTCCGCGGTGGTTTCCCCCGGTGCACAATCTCCCGGCGCCAAGGTCTACGGGACGATCAACGAAGCAGCGGAGCAGTTTGTCACCGTCCCGGCAGAGCGGGGCAGCATCTTGCTACAAGGTTGGTTTTATCTTGGCGTGGCGGGATTGCTGGGCGCGCTGGCAGGGTGGGGAATAGCGGAACCGGGCTTTTCAGATGGACTGGGCGACCAGTCTCATGCTAGTTGGGGAAACATCGTCGTCATTCCGCTCATCATTACTCTGATGTGCATGGCATTTGGTATCTCCGAAAGCATCGTCGAACGGTCAGTCCGCAAAGCACTCTTGCGGGGAGTCGTGGCGTTGCCTTTGGGCATACTGCTGGGCTTCATCTTCGACATGATGGCGGAGACCATTTATGGATTGGGGATGCGACTCTCGTTCGAAGCGGGAGCTCAAACCATGCGGAACCCCGCGCTCTGGATTGTTCGAGGAGTGGCCTGGACGGTTTTTGGTGCCGCCGGGGGGGTTGTCTATGGGATCGTGGGGCAATCGACGAAAAAAGGGACATACGGAGTGCTAGGAGGAGCTCTCGGAGCAGGACTCGGTGGAGTGATCTTTAATCCGATCGCGCTGGCAACTCACGGGGGGGCAGTTAGTAGGGCCGTCGGTTTCGCATTGGTCGGTCTGGCCACTGGCGTGGGCATGGGTCTAGTCGAAAGTGCGCTGAAAGACCGTTGGCTCTATGTAGTCGCAGGTCCGCTCGCGGGCAAACAGTTCATCCTTTATAAGTCGGAGACGAGCATCGGAAGCCGGCAGGAATCCGACATCTATCTCTTCAAGGATCCCAGCATTCTTCCCCGGCATGCGGCGATTAGCATCAGCGGCGCACGTGTGACGCTGCAGGCGACGGGTTCGGTGCTTTGGGCGGGTCAACCTGTCCACACCCGCGTGCTTCAGGATGGCGACTTGTTGCAGGTTGGGCGGTATGCGTTTCGCTATAAGGAGAAACACCGGTCATGATGGCCGCGGTTTGTCCCTACTGCAGAACAAACATCGGCACAGAAGATCGGGTGACGGTGTGCGAAGGCTGCGGGACGGCGCATCATGCTGATTGCTACGTCGAAAATGGCGGCTGTACGATTTTTGGATGCAGCAAAGCTCCTGGAGACGAGCCGAAGGTGAGCGTTTCCACTCCCGAACTGGTAGCGGTAGTGGCGCCGACAGCAGTGGTGGAGAACCGGATGCCGCCCCCGCCTCCCGGCGTTGTTCTTCCGCCAGCCACCACTCCGGACCTGCGCCAGGTGGCGAATCGTGTCGTCCCTTCCATGTTCGGAGGATTTTCGGCTTACGCTGATGCCGCGCCGGTCCAAGAAGCTGCAGTGCAGCCGCCGAAGAATCGCACCAGCTACATCATCCTGGGAGCACTGCTGGGTGCGTTTGGGGCGCACAATTTTTATGCGGGATACCGCAAGAAGGCCGGGATTCAGCTGGCAATCACGGTACTAACGCTGGGCTTGGGCAGTCCCATGAGCTGGATGTGGGCGGTAATCGACATCTGTACAATCGACCGCGACGGCCGTGGAGTCCAATTTGAGTCGTAGAAAAGAGTGTCCATGGAATACTTTGTGAGACGTGGGGAGGAACGTTTTGGCCCCTACAGCCTGTCCGATCTCCAGAAATATGTTCAGTCCGGAAATCTGGTTGCCAGCGATCTGGCACAAAGCGAAGGCATGGCGGATTGGGTGCCTTTGACGCAGGTATTGGGTAACATTCCGGCGATGGGAATGGACAGCGGAGGCGCGGCGGCCCTGGCTGCGCAGCCACAATTGGTTGAACTGCCCCCGAATTTGCACTGGTCGATCGTGCTTATCCTCGGGTTGATAACGCGCCAACTCTTCAACCTTATATGGGCGCTGGTGCAGGCGAACTGGGCGCGGAAGCTCATTGGCGACAACAGGCCGATGGTGCTCGTTGCGATGTATCCCGCCGGCATGATCGCAGGTGTCGTGACCATTGCGCTGCTTAAGGGCCAGGGCTCGGGAATGGCTTTTCTTGGGACTCTGTTCATTTTCGCGGGAGCGATTGTCTACCTTTTTGGAGTGTTCAGCATCAAGGCGGCGATGGAGGAGTATTACAACTCTACCGAGAACATTGGACTGCGGATGAGCGGTGTGATGACATTCTTTTTCAGCACTGTTTATCTTCAATATCATATCAATAGCATTGCCCGCTGGAAGAAGACCGGGGTGCTTAAGTAGCCCGTCCCGAGCGCAAAGTATGGTTTCTCCGCGCACACGACGCCTGATGCTGGATGAGGAAAGGCTGCAGGCATTGCTGCAAGGCTGGCCCTTGATTCAGATCACAGGCAAGGCTGGTCTGCCGCCGGAGATCTACAGATTCACTTACAACCTGCGCGGACTTTATGTCTCGGGATCAGGGGAGATCCTGGAGCGTGATGCTCACGTGCTGGAAGTCAATTTGACGTTGGGCTATCCGCGGCGCGCGCCGCAATGCCGGATGCTGACGCCGATTTTTCATCCGAACTTCGATGATTCGATGGTCTGCATCGGCGATTTCTGGGCAGCGTCCGAGGGCCTGGATCATTTGGTCATCCGGATCGGGCGGATGATCTCGTATCAGGAATACAACACGAAAAGTCCGTTGAACGGACTGGCGGCGAAGTGGGCGGCGCAGAACTCTAATCTGCTGCCGATTGACCCGCGACCTGTTGCGCCGCCATTTAGTGATGCATCGCGCGCGCCGGCACCACAAGGCGCGGAACTACCTGCCCTGGCTCAATCTATAGCGAAGGATCATGCGCCCGAGTGGTCAGAGAAGATTGTGATCGCGGCGGACAATCCTGTAATTCCGATTCCGGATGAGTTGAAGAAAGAGAGTGCAACAGGTTCGAAGGAAGGCGCCTTGCGCCACCGGAAAGCCGCGAATGACCCCACAGTTTCAGTTCCTGATGAGTTGAAGACTGAGGCTGCAGCAGATTTGGAGGGAGGTACTTTCCGTCAGTGGAAGAATGTGATTTTGATTTCGGCTTTGCTGGCGACTCTAGGCGTAGGGTTGATCTGGTATGCGTTCTACCATCGAGGACAGGTCGCCACCGGAAATGCGGCCGAACCTTCCGGACGCGTCCGCGCGGCGGCTGCGGCGCGGCGGCCTGCCAGCTATGGAGAACTACTGCGCCAGAGCTACTCGCAACTTCCGGATAGCTCAAATTCGGAGGCCCTGCGAGCGGAGCGGAATGCTCGGACGTCGATACAGACAAAGGACTACGCGTCCGCGATTGCGGCCCTCAAGTATTCAGTCTCGCTCGACTCGAATTTTTCTCGTGCCTGGATTGAATTGGGTTGGGTGTATTCCGCTAGTGCAGACAAAAGTTCAGCCCTGGACGCTTTTCAAAAAGCAGCTGAAGCCGATCCGAAGCAGATTCTTCCCTACAAGGTCCTCGCCTTCAATTACATGTTCCTCGGGAACCGGGACAATGCGATCACGACTTGGCAGAAAGTGCAAAACATCGCTCCCGACGATCCTGACATAGCAGGCAATCTGGGCGCCCTCTATATGGCCGCGAAGCGTTATTCGGAGGCGACGCCACTCTTTGAGACGGCGGCCAAAGGGAATCCCTCGGACGCCTACGCGCAGTTGAGACTGGGGATGGTCCGTTTGCGTTCGCGCAACACGGATCAGGGGCTTGAGTCTCTGCACAAAGCATTGGAGATCGACTCCAGCGCCGAGATGCTCAATGACGTGGCATATGAGATGGCGGAGGCTGACACCAACCTCGGCGAAGCTCTCGTCTACTCGCAGCGGTCCGTGAAAGAAGTGGAGGAGCGATCGCAAAAAATCGATCTTGAAAACATACAGAAATCGGACCTGCGGCTTCCTCTTACGATCGCCGCTTACTGGGACACAATGGGCTGGATCTACTTCAAGGTCGACAATCTGGCACTGGCGGAGAGTTATTTGGACTCATCTTGGCGGCTGGCACAGGATGGAGTCGTCGGCGATCACTTGGGCCAGGTTTACGAAAAGGAGCGAAAATTGCCGGCAGCTCTGCACATGTACATGCTCGCGCTTGAGGCGAATCCCCGCTCAGAAGAGACCGCTGCCCACATGGGTAATCTGGCCCATGTTTTGCCTCCCGAGAACAGGATGAGTGCCGGGGAAGAATTGAGCTGGATGCGTACTGTCAAACTTCCTGCGATCGTCAAGGAAACGGCGACTGCAGACTTCGACGTACTGCTGGTAGCCGGCGGAAAGGTAGAAAAAACTAATTTCGTCCAGGGGTCCGATCTGCTGCGCCATGCAGAACAGAGGCTCAAGAGAACCTTGTCCGAAGAGATGTTCCCGCCAAACTCAACGGCGCATCTGGTCCGAAGAGGCATGCTTTCCTGTTCAAAGACCAGCTGCAGCTTCGTGTTTTATCCGGCTTCGGCGGCGTTCACAAACTAGGAGTAAACGATTCGTCGCCGCCGCATTCGCCGGGTCGGGCCCCCGATGGTCGCCCTTCCGAAAGTGATTTTGGTTGCGGGGGGTGGATTTGAACCACCGACCTTTGGGTTATGAGCCCAACGAGCTACCAGACTGCTCCACCCCGCACTTCGATCATAAACAATGCCTTCAACATCGTCAAACTTCCGACCCAACCACGCCGCTTGATTCTGAAGTTCGAGACACGTTCCGCAGGGCTCATGGGATGTCGATCTTTTTTGGTTAGATTTCGCCGCGCCCCGCCGCATCCAAGGCTCTACTCTTTGCATCGAACTAGCGCTGCAGTTCTGTGACCGGGGATTCCAGTAAACTACGAATCGATCGTCGCGCAGCGAGGAGAATTTATGGCTAAGAAGAATCTCAACCCGAAAGCACCCAACAGCGAACGAGGAACCGTAAGTGCCCAGCCTCGTCTTCACCAACGTGCTAACGAAATTCAAGCGTACGGCACGGTTTCCCACATGTTGCCTCTCGACCTTATGGAACCAGTCCGCTTGGAAATGACCGAGCAGCTCAATCTTTTACTCGCAGATACCATGACACTGCGCGATCTCTACAAGAAGTCGCATTGGCAGGTTGCCGGACCAACGTTTTATCAACTCCATCTCTTGTTCGACAAGCATTACGGAGAACAATCAGAAATCGTCGACACCATCGCCGAGCGCATCCAACTTCTCGGTGGCGTCTCGATTGCCATGGCCGCCGACGTGGCCGAAACCACGCGCATCGAGCGTCCGCCTCGGGGCAGGGAAGAAGTCCCGGTGCAGATTTCCCGCCTGCTCGACGCTCACCAGATCATCATCGGCCATTGCCGCACTTTGGCAGCCCGCGCAGACGAAATAGGAGACGATGGCACCAACGATCTTGCCGTCAGCGATGTGCTGCGCACCAATGAACTCCAGGCATGGTTCCTCAGCGAGCACCTGGTCGATGCGCCGCTCGTGCACGCGGAACAGCCGCGCTTACGCAGCGCCAGTTGATCGCGTCACAAACAAGTCGAGCAGGCTCTCTCCACGGAGCCTGCTCGTCAATTTTCCATGAACTCTTGCCGCGTAGCGGGGACTAAGTCCGGCTGCCCGCCTTCAAATTGTCGTGATCATAATATTCGTAGGCCGACATCGGCTTTTCGCCACCCTTCTTCCAGGTACGCGAATCCTCGGGTAACTTTCCCAGCACCCGAGCCATTTCCCGGATGTGCATCGCCACGGTGCCACAGCACGCCCCGATAAAGTTGATCCCGATATCGCGAGCCTGAGCGGCGTAATTCCCCATCTCGTGCCGCGTAAGTTGCAGCGGGTCCAAACCGTAAGGAAACTCCGGCAAGCTGGTGAAATCAGGTTTTTGCTTCGGGGTACGGTACGCGACCGGCTGGCACGCCAGATAGCCCGACACCGCCTCGCGCATCTCCTCCATCGGACCCAGAATATGCTCCGGCGGCCTCAGGCAGTTCATGCCCACAATATCGGCCCCGGCGTCGACGAGCGCTTTCGCAGCGTCGGCGGCACTCTTACCCTCCGCCGTCTCATCTTTATTTTCGAAACAAATCGTGACCATCGTGGGCAGGCCGGTCTTCTTGCCGCGCTCCACAGCAATCAGCGCCTCTCCGAGAAAAGAAAACGTTTCTCCAATGATGAAGTCCACGCCTTCCTCAACCTGCACCGCCAGTTGCTCGTCGAAAGTCTTCCGCACCCGGTCGGCGGCTGAAGCGCTGCCCGGTTCGTACATCCAGGTCAGACTCAGGTTGCCCGCAACCAGGCAACGATCGGCCGCAACCTCGCGCGCAACCCGCACGGCTGCTCGATTCAAATCCTGCAGTCGATTCTCCAGCCCCACCGTGGCCAGCTTGTCCCGGCTCGCATAGAAGGTCAGTGCCTGCAACACCTCCGAGCCCGCTTCGCGAAACTCCACGTGCAATTCGCGCAACGCCTCGGGATGCGTTAACACAACCTCCGGAGTGAACGGACCCGCGCGCACCCACCCGCGCTTCTCCAATTCCAGCAGGTATCCGCCGTCGCCCAACACGGGACCGTCTTTCAGCCTCTCCAGAATGCCTTTCTTTTTCATGGCTTCTCCATTCTCGACGAACAGTTCGCATTCGAGTTCGTTCTCACGATTTCGCCCTCACGCCGCTGCTTTGAATCGTCCCTTCTTCCAGTCGCGCAAAGCCTGCCGCGCCGCGTTCCGTCCCGGCGCGCCCGTAACCCCGCCGCCGGGATGCGCTCCCGCTCCGCACAGATAAAGCCCGCGAATAGGAGTGCGGTACTGCGCCCAGCCCGGCACTGGACGCATAAAAAAAAGCTGCTCCAGTCGCAAGTCGCCGTGAAAAATATTTCCCTCAGTCAATCCATAAGTTCGCTCCAGATCCAGCGGCGTAAGCACCTGCCGCGCCACAATAGCGCCCGGCAGGTTGGGCGCGTACTCGGCAATCTTCTTCACCACACGGTCGCCCAGCAGTTCCCGTTTTTCATCCCAATTGCCTTCACGCAGCTTGTAAGGCACATACTGCACAAAGCAGGTCAGGATGTGCTTGCCCGGCGGCGCCAGTGACGAATCCGCATTCGACGAAACCACGCAATCCACCCACAGCTCTTCCGGAATCTCGCCAAATTTCGCAATGTCATAACACCGCTCGGCAAATGCCAGTGACGGCACCAGAGTATAAAATGTTCGCTCCAGTGGCGATGCCTGCGGTGACGTTCCCGTAAACCGGGGCTCCTCCGCCAATACGAAGTTCACCTTCGCACACGGGCCATCCATCTTGATCCCGCGAACGGCAAATAGAAAATCTTCCGGCAGCTCGCGTGCTGCAACCATTTTCAAAAAAGTCCGCTTGGGGTCGGCGTTCGAGAGAATCATCCGCCCGCGAACCTCGCTTCCATCTTTCAGCACCACGCCGTAGGCCCGCCCGTCGCGCACGTCGATCTGCGCCACCGATGCCGAGGTCCGAATCTCCACGCCCAGCTTTTTCCCTGCAGCCGCCAGTGCCTGCGTAATCGCTCCCATCCCACCCATCACGTGCCCGTAGAAGCCCTGCAATTCGTGCTCTCCTCCGCTCAGCAGGTGAAAGAGCAGTCCGATCGCCGTTCCGGACTGGTAAGGACCTCCATGCTTGCCATAAACGTTGTTCGCCAGAAACATCGTCTTCATCTTCTCGGATTCGTAATTGTGATCGAGAAACTCTCCCAGACTCCCAGTAAGAAACGAAATCAGCTGTGCAATCTCCGCGCTCGAAATCCCGCGAAACCGCTTGCCAACGCGAAACAGGTCGCTCCAACCCCCAACGGTGGTCGTATCGATCTCCGGGGGAGGCTCCATAAAAAACGGCTGCAGGTAGCGCGCCAGTTTCTTCAGTTGATCATCAACTTCAACGAACCGCGCCGCATCCTTCGTCGATATCTTTCCAAATTCCGTCTTCGCCCGCTCCCGGTTCACCCACCACGGAACCACGTGTCCATCAGGGAAGGGAACCTGAATCGCCGGGTCGCAAGGGACCATGCGTAGGCCATGATCGGCCAGCCCCAGTTCTGCAATCACCTCCGGCCGCAGCATGCTGGCAATATAAGAAGTAGTCGAAGCCCGGCAGCCCGGTGCGATCTCTTCAGTCACGCAACATCCGCCGACCATCTCACGCCGTTCCAGCACCAGCGTGGAAAGTCCGCCACGCGCCAGATACGCCGCCGCAGTCAAGCCGTTGTGCCCGGCGCCAACCACAATCGCGTCATAAGTGAAGTTGGAAGCCGGTTTCACCAAAGCTGCCTCTTATGTCTCCCTGACATGCTTGATTGTTATGTCTGACTGATATGCTGACTCAAAGTCACACTGCAATCTCCACGGAACCATACATTACTTCACGAAGCACTAAAAATGAAGTTGAAAAGTAGAATCATCTCCTATATGCTTCCATGACTTGGAGTCATTCATGAGCGGAATCGGCAGCAATCCCGTCGCCCCCCCGCGTTACATGCGCCAGGTAACACCCCGGCCCCGCTCTGAGGCTAAGCGCTCCCGCATCATCGAAGCCGCCATGCAGCACTTCGCCGAAAACGGTTACCACGCTGCCCGCGTCGGCGACATCGCAGCCGCACTGGGCATCGCCAAGGGTTCCATCTTCCAGCACTTCGGCAGCAAAGATGGCCTGTTCTTCGAAGTCTACAAACGAGCCGTGCGCTCCTTCTCGAAATATCTGGACGCTCCCGCCGACGTTCGCGCCGCCGGCTTCTTCGAAGTTCTTTATTATTGGCTGGTCCGCACCGAACATCTTTTGCGCGAAGACTGGATCCCCTATCGCATCTCTCTACTCGGCAACTACGGCACCGATCTGGTGTTGAAGCGCGAGATCAATCGCTTCCTCACCACCGAAGATCCCTACGGAACCGTCGCCTTTGTGCGCTTCGGTATCGAGCGCGGCGAGTTGCGCAAGGACATGGACATTGAAATGATCGTCTCCTTGCTCGACTGGACCTTCGAACGATTTCAGGATGCCTTGCTCACCGCCGAACTCGACCCCGGTCTGTTCCGCAGGCAAGGCGAGATGCCGGAGAAAAAGGAAGCGCGCATTCGCCAATTCTTGGCCCTCTTGCGGGGTGCGGTCGGCGCCGCTCCCGCGACTCGTAGCCAACGTGAGATACGCAAGATCGCCCCAGTTGAGCTGGTCGCCAGGCCAAAGGCGTTATAGCAAAACTAAGGCTGCCCGACACAAATTAGTGTAGAACTCCAGAGTGAGAACAATTCAGATGATGCAACCTCCCATCGAGCAGATCCTCTCCAGCTACGACGACCGCGCCCCACTCTCGCAAGCCTCAACCATTCCCGCCGCCTGGTACGTCGATCCCCGCATCGCCGACCTTGAACGCCTCAGCGTATTCAGCAAAACCTGGCAACTAGTCGCCCGCACCGAACATGTGAAAAAACCGGGCCAGTTCGTGAGCACAGTCGTAGCCGGTGAGCCGGTCGTCGTCGTTCGCGGCAATGACGGGGTTCTGCGCGCCTTCTACAATGTTTGCCGTCACCATGCCGCCGCCGTGGTGACCGAACCCTGTGGCCAGGCCTCGCTCCTGCATTGTCCCTATCACGGCTGGAACTATGGCCTGGATGGCTCTCTGAAAGGCATGCCAGAATTCGAAGGAGTCGAGAATTTCGACCGCGGTCAAAACGGCCTCGTCCCGATTCGAGTTGAAACCTGGGAGTGCTTCGTCTTCATCAATCTCGACAGCCACGCCGCGCCGCTCACCGAATTTCTTGGCGGCCTGGTGCAGCGAGTCGCTCCTATCGGCATTAGCCAACTGCACTATTTCGACCGCCATACTTTCAACATCGACTGCAATTGGAAAGTTTTCGTCGATAACTACCTCGACGGCGGCTACCACGTCCCGCACCTCCACAAGGGCCTGAATTCTGTCCTCGACTACAAGCAGTACACCATCGAGAATGAGGACCGTTACTGTCTGCAGTCGAGCCCCATGGTGGCCTCCGCAGAAGATGCCGCCACCGGCGCAACCCGCAAGGGCGACCGCGCTTGGTATTTCTGGCAGTATCCTAACCTCATGATCAACTGCTACGAAGGATACATGGACACAAACCTAGTGATCCCCGTCGACGTTGATCATTGCACCGTGATCTTCGATTTTTATTTCGGAGACATTAGCGATGCCAGCCGGGAATATAACGAGCAGTCGGTAAATGTAGGCAATCGCGTGCAGGAAGAAGATCTCGGCATCTGCGAAGATGTCCAGCGCGGTCTGAAGTCTCGAGCCTATCGTGCCGGACGTCTTTCCGTCCGCCGCGAAGCCGGAGAACAATTATTTCACCGCCTCCTGGCCGCCGACCTCAAACGCGGCGCAGAGCCACGGTCCGCCGCCGCCGATTAGCATTTTCCCAAGAGAAGAGCAACGAGCTATTAAATCCACAAACCGCACCCGCAGAGACCTAGCTTGCTACGTCTATGCATACAGCGTCAGAAACCCCGAGTCCCATCCCGAACGCCGCAACCAAAGCCTCTGCGCACCGCCGCCAGATAATTACTGATGATCCCGGGCAATCGTGTCCTGCCAAGTCTTAGACTTAATCATCGTCCCGTCCTTCAGCAGTTCCCGTGTGTACGTGTAATAAAAGTTCTTCTGATCCGTAGTCACCAGCAAATGCCCGCGCCAAGTCAACGTCCGCCCTTTCAAAGTAAACACACTCTCTGCTTCACCTCGCACCGAACAAGTCTCGGGATGCGCATCATCCGCCTCGTAAGTCAGATTTTCGTAATCAATTTCTTTCCCCCACGGATACTCCCCGCTTTCCTGCCCCTTCCAGTGCACAGTAGTCTTGTGACGAGCTTCGTCGCGCTCCGCAGTCCACTCGCCCGGCCAGGGAAACCCTTCGCTCTTAACATCGGTACGTTGTTCAGAAGGCTCAGGCAAAGAAAATGCAGGCGCAGCAGCCCCGTGCTCAGGCACCACCGGCAACACAACCCGCGAACCATTATTCCCGCCGAGCTCCAGAGAAGTCGTCATGGAATAAGGCGAAGGCAGCATCATCGGCCACAGCGCATTCGAAATCGCCACGCGAATGCGATGCCCCTTGGGAAACACCCACGAAGTCAAATGCATTTCAATATCAAGCGGATAAACCTTCCCCGGCTCCAGATCGCGAGGCTCGCTCATCGAATCCCGTTGCGCTCCGTTAATCCCTGCTCCCGTGATCTGCGTAACCGTTCCATCCGGCGCAACATCCGAAAGCCGCGCAAACCAATCCGCCAGCGGCGCGGAAGCTGAAGCCCGCAACAAAGCATGCGGACGGCCCAATATAGCCACATCCGCCTGCAACGGCGCCGAATCGTAAACCAAACTGAATGCATCCACGGGCCGCACATCGCTCAACAACTCACCCCACCAGAACCCAGCCTCGACGCCAATCGACGGCACATACTTAAGCTGATGCGTGTCAGCCTGCGCCGCACTCTCGGCCAGCAGGTGGTTCGGCTGAAAAAATAAAGTCGACGCCCGCGCATCCTTAGGAGGCCAAACCTCCTCCCGCCTCCACTCGCCAGGCACATTTTCGAGACTCGGGTCCGGCGCATGCCAGTGCTGCATATAAATCACCAGCCGCGGATCATGCTCCACTCCCGTGTCGTGCCCCTTCAGCCAATGATCAAACCATCGCACCGCCTCATTCCGCCACTCAATCTGCGGACCAGGTTCAGCCTCATTCGGATACGTATGGTTCCACGGCCCCACAATCGCCTTCACCGGTCCGCTAGCCTGCATCAGCATGTCGGGCACGTTGTCGCGATACCCATCCAGCAATCCCCCAATCAAGAAACTCGGAATCGTAATCTCTTTCAGGGGCCGCACCCGCTCCCGCCAGAACGGCCCGTCATGCTGATGTTTCAAATAAAGCAGCGACCAGGGAGGCGTCTCAAAGCGCGGCCCCAGAACTTTCTCGTCACTCGTATAATCCGGCGCCCCAGTCCATCCTTCCGCCATATCCATATTCAATTCGAACTCATCGATGTGTGCCATGCCATCCACATAGTGCACATCATCATGAAACAATTCCGCCGTAGCGTCGATCGCCAGAATCGCCTTCAACCCCGGCGCATGCCGCATCGCCATCTGCAGAGAGTTAAACCCTCCCCACGAAATCCCGAACATCCCCACGTTCCCATTCGACCAAGCCTGATGAGCCAGCCACCAGATCACCTGCTCCCCATCAACTTGTTCTTGTTCCGAATATTCCCGCTCCGGCGGTGCCCCCTCACTAGCGCCAAACCCCCGAATATCCACCCGCACACTCACATACCCGCGTCGCGCAAAATAAGCATGCTTGGGATAATCCCCCGCCGCCGTCCCATCATCCTTTCGATAAGGTAAATACTCCAACAGGGCGGGGAACTTCTCCCCCGCCTTTGCACCATCCGGCATATAAAGCGTAGCCGCCAGCCGCACCCCATCTTTCATCGGAATCCAAGCCTGCTCCATCCGAACCCCATATGCAGCCGGAGAAGGCGGCTCAATGCCAAAAACACTGCCTGAGATAAATAGAAGAGAAATGAGTGAACTGAGAAAGAAGAAGATCACTCGACGACCAATCGTCCTGATCAACACAATCTCCTGAAAGTTTTGTGTGTGGAAAGCCCTACTCCTGCGACCCCTGTTCCCGCCGCATCGCCCGCAGATCAATCCCCAACTGCTCCGCCTTCTTATAAAGATGACTCCGCTCGAGCCCCAGCGACTTAGCCGCCAGACTAACGTTGGAATGACTGCGCTTCAATTCCGCCAGGATCACTTCCCGCTCGAAAGCATCCACGCGTTCCGCCAGCGCTCCCGACGAAAACGCAGAGGACGCCGCAACCCCCATGCCTCCGCCTTTCGGCAAAGCAATCTCCACAGTCGCCAGATCGACTTGCCCGTCAGTAGCCAGCAGCATCAACCGCTCCACCATGTTGCGCAACTCCCGCACGTTACCCGGCCACGAGTGCGACTGCAACGCCCCCATCGCCTCCGCCGTAAACGGGATGATCTTCCATCCATTCTGCGCGCTAACCTGCGCCGCAAAATGTTCCACCAGCAGCGGAATATCATCTCTTCGTTCCCGCAACGGCGGCAGCACCAGCGGAAAAACATAAATCCGGTGAAACAAATCCTGCCGGAATTTCTCCTCCCGCACCCGAGCTTCCAGATCGCGATGGGTAGCCACCACCACCCGCACATCTACATTCACCGGTTTATCCCCGCCGATGCGTTCCACTTCTCCTTCTTCCAGCACGCGCAGCAGCTTGGCCTGCATGGCCAGCGGCATATCGCCAATCTCATCCAGAAAGATCGTTCCATGATCCGCCTGCTCGAACTTTCCAATATGCCGGCTGCCTGCTCCGGTAAATGATCCTTTCTCGTGCCCGAAAAGTTCCGACTCAATCAGCTCCGCCGGAACCGCCGCGCAATTCAAAGTCACAAAAGCTCCCATCGCCCGCCCACTACGTTCATGAATCGTCCGTGCCACCAGCTCTTTCCCCGTACCCGTTTCTCCCAGGATGCAAACCCGCGTCTCACTAGCCGCGACCCGTTCCACTTGCGCCATCACGCGTTGCATGGCCGCGTCCTGCCAGACAATCTCATGCTTGCCAAGCCGCTGCTTGAGTTGCCGATTTTCGCTTTCCAGCCGCTGCAACTTCAGCGCATTCTCTACCGTTAGCAAAAGTTTCTCGGTCGAGATCGGCTTCTCCAGAAAATCCAGCGCACCCAGCCGCGTAGCCCGCACCGCCGTTTCGATGTCTCCCTGCCCAGACATCATCACCACAGGCGCCGCAACTCCCTGCGCTTTCAATTCCTCCAGCAGCGCCAGCCCGCCTTTCCCAGGCATCACCACATCCGAAAGGATCACATCGAAGTTCTGCGCCTTCGCCAGCTCCAGTGCCTTCCCCGCGTTGTCGCACACCGTAGCCTCATGCCCCGCCAGCCGAAACGCCCGCGCCAATGACGCCAGCGTGTTCGCTTCGTCATCCACAATCAGCAAATGCGCCCTCGTCGGCAATTGTCCTCCGAATCCCAGATTATTCAACCGGCAGCCTGCGTGTCGTCGCGTCTCCACGGCAACTCGATTACAAACATACTCCCCCGGTCCCGCGCGCTCTGTACCCGGATTCTCCCCCCATGATCGCTGACCACCGACTGCACAATGGCCAGCCCCAGACCAGTCCCATGCGCCTTGCTCGTATAATAGGGAGTAAAGATTCGCTCACACTCCTCCGCCGTCAGCCCCGCTCCCGTATCCGCCACTTCGATGACAACGTTACTGCCCTCATTGCGCGTGCGTAACGAGAGCGTCCCACCCTCCGGCATCGCATCCATCGCGTTCAGCACCAGATTCGAAACAGCCCGGTGCAACAACTCCGCATCCGCCGCCACCGTTTCAAGGTGCGGATCGAGTTGCAGCTCGCAACTGATCTTCGCACGTTCCGGCGCTTCCAGTTGTGCCTGGAAAAGCTGCACCACTCCGCGAATCACCTCATTCACTTGGACGCGCTGCAACTTCGGCTGCGGCATCTTCGAAAATTCGCTGAACCTCCCCACAATTCCCTTCAGGTTCGCGATCTCCGCCAACAAAGTTCGCGAACTCTCCCGGAACACTTCCTCAAACTGCTCCGGAGTCTGCTGCCGCGCCCGCACAAGATTCTCCACGGTAAGCTGCAGCGGAAACAGCGGATTCTTCAACTCATGCGCCAGCCGCCGCGCCAGTTCCCGCCAAGCCGCCACGCGTTCCGCCTGCATTAGCCGCTCTTTTTGCCCCAGCAATTCCGTAGTCATTCGATTAAACGAATCGGCCAGTTGCCCCAGTTCATCGTCACCCAACACATCCACTCGCGCATTCCAGTTTCCCTCCGCAACCTCCTGCGCCGCGTGCGCCAGTTGCTCCACCGGACGCGTCACCCGCGCCGCCGCCCAACTACTCAGCAAAATCGCCAGCAGAATCCCTCCGCCACCCACCATCAACGCCGCTGAACGGATGTGCCGCATCAGCTCCACATAGGTCCGCCGCGAGTTCCCAATCAGCAAAATCGCCAGCAGCGGATGCTCCTTCCCCGCAGCCGCGCCCAGCAATGGGATCGCATGAAACACTTCATCTTCCGCCCCATCCCCCGACCAATGCACCAGCCAGGATGTTTCCTCCTTCGATTGCCGCACCGCGTCGACCAAAGGTTCCAACTCCTGTGCCGGGCGGACGCCCGCGCTGGCATTCTCAGCCGGATCCACCAGTAACTCCGCCGCAAACCGCTCGCCCCGATTCTGATACAGCAAAGTCCGCATCCCCGCCGGCATATCGATTCCGGAAAGAAACGATTTATCCAGACGCCGTCCCCCAATTACATAGACCGGTCGTTCTCCCGCTCGCGCGGCCCGCACCGCAAACAATCCCAGCGCCGTTCCATCCTGCAGTTCTTCCTGCTTCAGAAAGGCGCTCTGATCAGCCGAAGCGGCAAAACTCCCCACCGCGCCCTCCGGATAGCCAAACTTAGCCGGCCACTGCGCCGAAGAAATAATGGTTCCATCGCTTTCCACAAATTCCAGAAAGTCGAGCCGGCTATTTTCCGCGGTAGTCTTCGCCAACTCAAAATACGGTCCCGCATCCGCCTGCGGACGGTTTAACTTCACCGCCATCCGGCTCACTTCTTCCGAGGCCGCAATCGCCTGCACCCGCCGCGCCACATCCTCGCCCTGCCGGTTGAACTCGCGCCGGAACTGCGTCACCAGCGCCGAAGTTCGTTCATCCTCACTGCGCTCGAAGGCTCGCCGAGTCACTTCCGACACCAGCAGCGCCACCGCCACCACCGACAAGAACACGGTTAGCGCGAACATGGCCAGCAGTTTTCGGCGAAACATCATGCCCTTTCTTTTTCCGCCCGCATCAGGTTTCGTAGGATGCCACGGAATCGTTTGCATGATATCGCACCCTTCAGTCTCGCCGATGTGAAATGAAACGGCGCGGCTTCAGCCGCGCCGCAACGCCCGCAGTTTGTTGCAATAAATGTTCCCGGTTGTCGTGAGTATTTCCTTGAGTTGACGGACCGACCAGTGCCCAGCGGAGAAGCGAAATACTAGCCCCTGATCCATGATCACTGGCCACTGCACCGCAACTATCTTCCCCCCGGCCTCTGGCTAGCCACGTCCATCCCGCGCAAAACGTCGTTGGCAAAAAAGAATTTCCCATCCGCAGGCACCATCATGATCTGCAGCTTGTCCGAAAGCCGCTCCGCCACGATCTTATTAATCAGCAGAGGATTATCCTTCAGTATCGCCGCCTCGCCATGCAATCGCTCCGCATCCGCCACCGCCGTCACCCGGATTCGATCCGCCTCCGCCTCCGCCAGCAACGTCCGTCGCTGCGCTTCAGCTTTGCTGTCCATCACCTTAGCCTGCGCCTCTGCATCCGCCAATAATTTCCTGCGTTCCCCCTCAGCCTTGCCATCGATTTCCTTTGCCTGTGCCTCCGCTTCAGCATTCTGGATCGTAGCTTCCTTTCGCGCCTGCGCCTCCAGCCGGCTCTGCTGAATCTGCTTCTCCTTCAGAGGCAACGTATATTGCATCGCATCCGCCTCGCCCTTCGCCTGCAGCACATGCACCCGCGCCTCGCCCTCCGCCTGCTTCACCTGTTGCACCTTCGCAGCCTCGGCTTCCAGTTCGGCAATCCGCACTTGTTTTCCTTTCAACTCCGTCTCCACCCCCATGCGATCATTCTCCTGCTCCTTCAACAGCAGCGCCTCCAGTCCTTCCGCATATTCCGGCGGCAACTGGATATCCCGCAGCATCACCTCTTTCACCACAATCCCGTCCGCCGCCAGTTTCTTCGTGATCAGCCCCGCCGCCCGCTGTCTCACTTCTTCCCGCTTCGCCGAAAATACATCCCGCACCATGTAGTTCGGCACAATCTCCCGCCAAACGCTAGCCACGGTCGGCGGGACGATTTCCTTCTCCACCGGACGCGGCAAATTCTCCTGGATGTAATCCAGCCTCTTAGCATCCAGCCGGTATCGCACCGTGATCGCCAATCCGAGAGTCAGTCCTTCCTTAGCCTGCACATCCAGAAGTTGCGGTTTCGGAGGAAGCCCACCTGCCGAGGGCTTCGGAGCTTCCGAATCCCCGGTAGTAAACACTTGATCCCGAGTATCAAACAGCGCCACATCCTCCACCAGCGGCATCACCATATGCGCCCCTGGGTACAGCGTCCCGGGCACCGTCCCGCTCACCTCGCTCACCCGTACTCCCGCCATCCCGCTCGGCACCACCACAATGCTGAACGCCACCAAAAGCGGTCCCCAAGCCAGAATCACCAAAGCCAGCGAAACCCGCCACCGCACCACCACCGGCGCCGCACTCGCTGACCCTCCCGGCGTAGCCAGCAATCTCTTGTACAACATTTCGCGATATAGATCGTAGGTGAGAATGCACACGGCCGCGATCATCATCCCCACGCCGCAAGTGATCAGCAAGTACCTCAACGCCAGCATCGTAGTTCTCCTCTGCGCCTTAGCGCTT
>Ga0206803_1078_pt1 | contig 22357 bp, 19 predicted proteins | sample Alteio_BWOrgCont_61_FD_152909 | JGI IMG/M metagenome (GOLD analysis project Ga0206803, IMG submission 152909) | Enriched cells from forest soil in Barre Woods Harvard Forest LTER site, Petersham, Massachusetts, United States -... | ecosystem: Environmental > Terrestrial > Soil > Temperate forest >... | reverse complement strand
GGGAGTGCGAGAAGATCTTGCGTCTTAGCCAGGAAGATCGTTTTTGCATACAGAAATGGAAGTGCTAAAGTACCGGTAGCTCCTTGAACTATAGCCGCTATAGGCTTTCGAAAGATAATGTTTGGAGCTGCATCGGGAACCTTGGCGGCAAAATACGAGGTTGGAAACCAATCAAGGACGTCTTGTGCCGTAACCGCTACGGCGTCCTTCATGCTGAAACACTTAGATTTTAGAGCATCACAAGCGCTTCTAGCACGAGAAGCTATAGCACTTTTCAGCTTCGAAGCCTTGGCGGTTAGCCTCACACGAGCTTCCCGAGTACGGGTGGCCATAGCAATCTTCAGATCGGAAATCTTGGCAGTTCGAATCTCACGGGCTTCCCGAGAGCGGGTAGCCATAGCATTCTTCAGGTTGGAAACTTTGGCGGTTAGAGTCTCATGGGCTTCCTGAGCACGGATAGCTATAGCATCCTTCAGGTTGGAAGCCTTGGCGGTTAGCGCCACACGAGTTTCCCGAATACGGGCAGCCATAGCATTCTTCAGGTTGGAAACTTTGGCGGTGAGAGTCTCTCGGGCTTCCCGAGAGCGGGTAGCTGTAGCATCCTTCAGGTTGGAAACCTTGGCGGTTAGATTCTCATGGGCTTTCCGAGCATGAGTAACAAGTGCGTCTTTCCATGAAAAAAAATGGGAGGTTAGAGCAGCTAGGGAATGATGAACGATAGGGCCAAACGAAGCTATAGAAGGCCCTCGTGAGGAACGTGTGAGGCCGGGGGAAAAAAACGGCATCGCGAGCATGTCTTGTGTCTTATCAATTAAGATCGTTTTCGCATACAGAAATGGAAGTGCTAAAGCTCCGGTAGTGCCTTGAATTACAGCCGCTATAGGCTTTCGAAAGATAACATTTCGGGCTGCTTCGGGACTCTTGGGCGCAAAATACGAGGTTGGAAACCTATCAAGGGCGTCTTGTGCCGTAACCGCTAAGGCGTCCTTCAGGTTGGAAACCTTGGCGATTAGAACCTCTCGAGTTTCCCAAGCACGGACAGCTATAGCATCCTTCAGGTTGGAAGCCTTAACTGTTAGCTTCACACGAGCTTCCTGAGTACGGGTAGCCATAGCATTCTTCAGATCGGAAACCTTGGCAGTTCGAATCTCGCGGCCTTCCCGAGCACGTGTAGCTATAGCATCCTTCAGGTTGGAAACTTTGGCGGTGAGAGTCTCATGGGCTTCCCGAGCGCGGGCAGCTATAGCAGTCTTCAGGTTGGAAACCTTGGCGGTGAGAGTCTCATGGGCTTTCCGAGCATAAGTAACAAGAGCGCCTTTCCATGAAAAAAAATGGGAAGTTATTGTGTTGAGGGACTTATGAACGACTGGGCCTAACGAAGCTACAGAAGGCCCAGGTGAGGATCCTATTCTGTCAGGAGAAAAAAATGGGATGGCAAAGACATCATGAACATCTTGCATTTTAGCAGCTAGAATAGACTTAAGCTTAAGCAACTGCCTAGCTAAAGCATTGAAAACGTACTCAGCTTTTGCCAGCAGGTATTGCTTTACGGAGAATTCTGCATGAATATCCGGAACTTCCAGGGCAATAAATGGGATGATATGATCATCGAGAACCTCTTGTGTTTTAGCAACTAGAATAGGTTCCAACTTGCTCAACGGCCTAGCTAAAGCTTGCAGATCCTGCTTTGTGGAGAACCATGAGTCGAAATCTGAGATTTCCGGGGTGAAAAATAGAATGGCGAGGACATCAAGAATCTCTTGAGTTTTAGCAACTAGCGTAGGTTCCAACTTACGCAACGGTTTAGCTAAAACTTCAAGAACATTTTCGGCCTTTCCAACTAGATACTGCTTTGTGGGGGACTCTCTGTCAATAGCGGGGGTTTGCGGGATAAAAAATGGGGCGTCGCGAAAATTGAGAGCTTCCTGAACCGCAGCGACCAGACTTTCGAAGACAGGGGTATCCTTTTCCGGCGCATTATCGACGGAATCCCCCATTCCATAGATGGGAATAAAAATAATGCTAATTTTGAAAATTAATAGAACTATCTGCCTCAATCCCATCCCTATCTAATTGTCTGTTTTCCTCCTTCTATAACTAAATGATTTGTCTGTAAAGAGGTGATGTGTAGAACTTTTTAGAGAGTTTGTTGCAGAAATTTATAGGGGTGGATAAACTCGGCCTTCAAATTTGGGGCCTTTATGAAAACTTTGCGTGCAGTTTTTATCTTCTTCCTCGCCTTTTTTTCATTTTCTGCCTATGCAGCGGAAGAAATTCCAGCCATGCAAGGGGCGAAACAGAAAATTTGTCTCAACATGATCGTTAAAGACGAGAGCCAAGTCATTAAACGTTGTTTAGATTCTGTTAAGCTGGTCATCGATTATTGGGTCATCGTCGATACCGGTTCGAAGGACGGAACACAAAAGATCATTAAGGAGCAATTAAAGGGCATCCCCGGAGAACTGCATGAGCGCCCTTGGAGAAACTTTGAAGCGAATCGCAATGAAGCGTTAGAGCTCGCTAAAGGAAAAGGGGATTATATTTTATTCATGGATGCCGACGACGTCTTGGAGTTCGAGGGTAATCCCAAATTCCCCACTCTTAGCAAAGATCTGTATACGATGTGGAGAGGCACCAAGGATTTCTCCTATATAAAATCCCAATTGGTAAAAGGCAATTTACCCTGGAAATGGGTCGGGGTTACGCACGAATATCTGGACTGCGAACACTATTATACGTCCGAACTTCTTGAAACCGTTAAATACGTGACGACGACCGAGGGCGCAAGCGCCAAAGATCCCAGAAAGAAGTTCATGAGGAACGTCGAGCTTTTGCAAGACGGTATGAAGAAAGAACCGAATAACAGCCGTTACGCTTTTTATCTCGCTGAAAGTTATCGAGATGCAGGCGAAAAGGCAAAAGCGCTCGAATGGTATCAAAAACGGATTGCCATGGGGGGCTGGGACGAGGAAATTTTCTGGGCTAAGTATCAGAGCGCCCAGATGCTAAGCGAAATTGGGATGTCCCCAAATATCGTCATCGAAGCCTACTTCCAAGCTCATCAATTTCGTCCCCATCGCGCCGAGCCTATCTATCACGCCGTCGAAGTGCTGCTTCAAGAGAAGAACTATGTTCAAGCTTACGGGCTCCTCAAAATGAGAGACTCGGTTGCCAAGCCTTTGAGGAAAGACAGCCTGTTCAATTCAGACTGGATCGAAAACTATGGTCTGCTTTTCCAATTGTCCATCTGTTCCTATTATGTCGGCAATTATCAAGAATCCTCTGACGCCTGCGATAAGTTGCTTGCTATGAAAGACTTGCCGTACACCTGGCGTGATCAGACCAAAATCAATCGCGACTTTGCGGTAGCCAAGCTTCAAACCAAAGCCGAGGAGATAGCAGTTGCTCTTCAACCTGTCGCTGCGCCCGAAGTATCTATGGCTAAAAAAGAGAAAAAGTCTCTCTGGAAGCGGCTGTTTTAGACCATTATGAAACTGCTGCTGCTCTGTTTGCTGTATGCCTGTCCGCTCTTCGCTCAGGAACTGAATATCCTCTATCAAAAGAACTATGAAGGCCCGTGCTCTTCCCATGAAGAGAACTTGATCGGGCATGTGAAAATGAGTATCGAGAAAGCAAACCGGCTGGAATCCAAGCTCACAGGACATCAATTTCGAGACGTCGAGGCCTCGATTCAATGGAGGATGGACACGATTCCAAACTACCATTTATTAAGAGACATAGTTGATATTCCTTATTATCACTTAATAAATAACTTATGTAATTTTGCGGGCGCTTCTCATTTGCATGTCGGTCTATTGGCGGGCGATTCCTTTATTGCGGCATTATTTGGGAATCAAGCCTTGTTGAAACAGCAAATAGGAGTTGAGTGGTTTAAAGAATGTCCCGAATTCATATTTTATTCTAATTGCAACCAATATCTAGATATTAATGACTACCAGATCATCAAGGGAAATTGCTTTAAAATAGATAAGTCGCTGATTGAAGCGCCTATCGATATCTATTTTTACGACGCTGATCATAGTCTCATCGCGCATGAAAAGGCCCTTACCTATTATAACGATGTTCTCGCAGATGTTTTTATTGTTGTGATCGATGATTGGAATTGCCCCTGGGTCAGAGGGCCGACGTTCAAGGCCTTTAAAAAATTGGACTATCGCATTCTCTATCAAGCCACAATATCGAAAATCGACTTGGAACATGGCCAATATATCGCAGTCATTCGCAAGGCAAAATAATCTATGAAACGGCTACTGATTATTTTTATTCTATTAGGATTTCCAATGGCTGCATATTGCACCTGGAATCCCAAAGAGTGTCTCAGCAAAGAATATTCCGCTTCGCTTGACCTTCTGCAAGACCCGGACTTCGTGAATCTCAAGGCGAAAGTCATCAGTCATGTACATAATGATCTGTGGCACAGCGAAGAAAAAGTCAACCTCCTCATGGACATTGTTCTTCTGACGAAGCCTGAAAATTGCGTAGAAGTCGGAACCTATGCAGGGGCCTCCTTTTTACCTATTGCCGCCGCCTTGCGTTTTATAGGGCATGGTCATGCCTTTGCGATAGATCCATGGTCTGGAGCTGAAGCATTGAGAGGAATCCCCAAGAGTGATGAATATCATAATAAATTATATGCCTATGTCAATATGGACTGGATTCATCAACAATTCCTAGACACCATGGAAAATTGGTCTTTAGATTCCTATTGCACGAGTTATTGGGCCCCGTCTGGACAAGCTATCGACCATATTGATCAAATCGACTTTCTTCATCTGGATGGAAATTATTCTGAAGAGGGGGCTTTGCTGGATGCTCAGCTTTATTTACCTAAAGTTTTGCCGGGCGGCTATATCTTATTATCCCACGTATTTATTGTCGTTGATAAGAAGTGTACAAAGATGAAAGCGCTTTGGTATCTTCTCGACCGTTGCGAGATCATCGCCGAGATCCCTCACGTCAATGGCTACGCTGTCTTATTTCGAAAAAGTTAGTTTTTTTTCACGGTCTTTAGCGCCTTTTTGAACTCGGCCTTATCGAGAGTGGCTATCCATATTTCGCTATCGTCTTTTCCATACGCTACATAAATGGATGACCCCGAAGCGACGAACCCTCCCGGATAAATGACCCTTTTGTAATAACTCCCTAGTGTATAAAAATCCTCTCCAATAATGGGAGTAGGTGTCATTTTCGTAATTTCAAAGGGAGGTTCGGCAGAAAAGGTATATGCACCCATGAAATAATGCCAGAGATTCCACCCCCAGGAAACCGGGGAAATGGTCTGTTTCCCGGAATGGAAAAAAGCCAGGTATTCCCCATCGACTAATTGGGCAGAAGAGCTGCCCTTCAGCCACCCATATTCCCACGAGATAGAATTCGTTGTTTTTTTGAAAAGGTAGCAAGCGCCATTGGTCAGATTGGGCCTAATGACCTCGTGCTGATCGATCATATAGGTGAGCAAGAACGTCTTATTCCACTCAAAGGGAATCCAGTTTTTCTGCCACATCACATGATTATATTTTTCTTCGTAGTACAGTTTGATCGGCACGGAAAGCGAGTACTGATTATTCGCGCATATGAGTTCTGCCATGAACATATCGCGCCTTTCCCATGTCGCGGGGTTAATGATTTCAATATTATCGTTATAAAGAACGTAGATTCGACCTCGGTAGGTAAACAACCGGGGATCCTCGGATTGCGAAGGTGTTGGGCTGTATTTTGTGCGGGTAGTGAGCAACTGGGGTGTCGAAATCGGATCGAAAGCGTCATTGAGAAGGACAACGCCAATGTAAGAGACCCACGGTTGAAAATCGAGGTCGGGAATATAGCGAAATGCGAGAAGATACCCTTGCTCGACCTTAATGATGGAGGGATTATGGGCATCGGGATAGTCTTCTAGATGAATCCTTTTCTTGGCGATGACAATTTTTTTTTCCTTTGCCAGCAGCTCGTCGAAGTCATCCGCAGCCGAAGCTTGGCAAGAAAAAATCGATATCGCAAAAAGGAGAACAAACTTGATGAGGGTATTAGTTTTCAAAGGGCGGCTCTGCAGATTTTGGTAATGGGTGAAGCAAAGATCTTACAGTAGCGAGATCGATAAAGCAAAGATAGGCTTCTCTGTCTTCGATGCCGATCGGCATAATAAGCTCTTTTCCAGAATGATCGATGGTCATGCTCGCGCAAAATTCGACCCCCTGATGTTGGAAAGTAAACGGCTTTGAAATCTGCTCTGCGATGAAATTCTTGTCGAGATACAAGAAACGGTGCAGGTAGCATCGCTCATATTCCGGAAGAAGAGCGACTTCATGGACGAGCATGAGATAGCCGTCATCGAATTCAATCGGCCCCCCGGAGCCGCGGAAGCTGGTGAAATCCAGGGGGGGCTTATATTCGAGAACCGTTTTGCATTCGCCGGTTTCAATATCAGGTTTAAAAATGACAAAGGGGTCGCTAGAATAGACGATATGCAGGCTGCCATCTTTCACAAAGGGGAGCCAATTTTTTTCACACCGGTTCAGGTCGCGTCCAAGCAAGGGGACCAGTTTTTCCACTTCGACGATCTTTCCCACTTTTTCATTATCTAATTTGCAGAGGGAGATTTGCCGCTGTCCTGTGGGGTTGGTATCGGCTGTCGTGCATGTAAACCAAAGACTATTGTCAAACTTTACAATCCGGCAATCTTCGAGCCCCTCGACGATGCAGTATCGCCTCTCGCGCTCCAGATTCTCGTAGATCTCATGCTGGGAGTGCATATTGAAACCGCGGTCGTAGTGCACCAGAAAATTCTTCGTCCGGTAAATGCCATGCTCATCGATTGTATTGAAAATTTTTGCACCCGTCTGTGTATAGTTAACGGCCCGGCAAATGAGCTCATAGCCATCTTCTGTCTTGAAGATGGATGGATTCATAGGATGATAGCGCTCTTCGTACCCTTTTTGGACAAGAGGCAGATCAATTTTGATGGCTTGGAAACGGACATTTTTTAAGTTCTCTGTGTAGAACAGCAGATTCTTGTACCCCTGAGTCTTGATGTACCACGGTACATTTCTTCTTAGGACCAGATCACTTGATGCCGCGTAGCCTTCGTCTCGAAAAGGGGTGTAATAAGCGGCAATGGAAAGCTCCTCGTCGAATTGATATTCATATAAGGGTGGGGAATTTAATAAGAATTGATCATTGGGAATGGGAAGGCGCGAACCGTGCTTGGCGAAGAGATAGGCGAGGTCATTTTGTCCAAGGCGTCGATAGTACGTCGCTATTTTTCGTAGCGACTCGGCGCGCTTTGGATTGCATTGGTAGGCGTCGAGGTACCACCTTAGAGCAGGATCCCATTCTTCCATTTCTTCATAGCATTCTCCGATCATATATTTCGAAAAACAAACCTCATCCCTGCTTTCGTGTTTTTCTATGCGGGCACGATACCAAAGAATGGCCTCTTCATATCGCTTGAGACAACGATAGGATTGCGCCAGGTAAAACATATAACGCGCATTGTTCGGATCATCCCGAAGGGCTTTCGTCAGGATCTTAACATAGCGTTTTAACTTTTCATCCCTACTCGTTTCGTCACCTAGATCTTCAGTCATCAACGTACGCAATTTTTCAGATGTATACGAATCCTTGCAAGACCAGTATTCATGCACGACGCCAACGCTTTCCCATTTCATGGAAGCGCGGATAAAGCGGATGTCATAACTGCAGAAAGAGAGAACAGAAGATTTCTCCAGTAGTAAATAAGCATCTTTTGTCAAACTATCCTTGCGAAATGCCGTCCCTATTTTTAGGACCGAATCGGCATCGAGGTTAAGAAGATAGGTCGAGGGCAGTGCAAATCCAAGATCTTTGATATCTTTCTGGGCAGCTTGGGCCAGTAATGTCTTATTCTTGCCGAAATCTTGCCATTCATGCGGGTGGATTTTTCCCGGGATGCCCGTCTCCGCCATGAATTGTTTGATGATATCAATTGTATTATCGGTAGATCCCGTATCGCACACAGTGATGCAATCGATGAGTTCCTTGACGCTATTCAAGCACTGGTAAATGACTTCTTGATCATTCTTTACCATCATCGTGAGGCAGATTTTTACTTCTTCTCCCAAGACAAGCGCGGGAAAAAAAATCGGCCATGCGATTAAGGTAAGAAATAACAATGCTTTTTTAAAGATGGAATGATGGCGCATTTTAATTAGATGAATTCCGGATGTCGCTTGCGTATTTCTTAATTTCTTCGGTTAGTTTTTTATAAGGATCAGTTTTAATTATCCAAACCGTAGTGCCTTGTCCATGCTGAATAAAGATCTCCTCATAATTCTCAGGAGTCACTATTCGAGAATACCCATAAACATCACCCGTCTGACCAAGAGCTCGTACAGTAGTGTCATGAGCCACGATCACGGGGATTTTATTAAACGAGAGCTGAACGAGATCACCACGGAGATAAAGTCCTGAATCAACAAAGGCAACGTTAATATTGTAGCATTTCACAAGGTTCGAAATAAATGCGTTGAGTTCATTCAGATAAAAATCATCGATCAGTGCATAGTTTTTATGCGTAACAGTTTGATAGGATACAGCTTTATAAACATGTTCCGATCCTAAGTATTTATACTGCGCCCAATCGGTGTCACCCTTAAAACCCGTGAAATAGATAAGAGGGATCCAATTCGAGTAATCATGATAAAGATCTATACATTCCATTATCCAGCTGGGGCCGTATCCGTGTGTGACAAATTCCACGGAAATCACTTTTTTAGAGGAATCCAGAAAATACTTCGTCGAATATCCAACACCAAACTCCAAGAAGGTTTTAACCTTTAGGTGCTCGAATATTTTCTTAAAATGAGGAACGTGGTCTGTGTATGCTGTTGTCGTGCCAAGATCGACTAACCACTCATAAGTAATCTCTTCGGGACTGCGAATACGTTCTACTGCCCCGTCGGCCTTACTGGATAGAAAACATGCAATTACCAGAATTGAAGTCAGAATCTTTTTCATAATTTCCCTTTGGGGTGTCACTCACTTTTGTTGAGGTAGTTGGGCCCGCCATTGTCGGAAATGGCCTTAGGCGTATTGGAAACGACATCTTCGCGAACTGTATAAAGTCGTATGCCATGAGGAAGAATGTACTCCATGTCATAGGGCAAGAAGATTTGATGGGCTGCGAAAAATTGGAGCAGCTTTCTCATGCCTTGGCGGCGGACGATCATGGAGTGGGCGCCATACCTGGCCCCAATTTTACGAAAATCGGGGCTGACGTCCACCCGGAATACGAAATCATTTTTCGAAATGAAGTCAGGACGTTTTGCAGCCCAATAACTGACCGAATGGTTGCCGTTCGCATCACGGATATCCCTATCGGTAAATAAGATGTCCCAATTGTCTTTTCCGACCACCGCATCCAGTCTGTCGATAAGACCGGAGAGGACCCTCGGATCGCGGTTTACGTCAATATCATCCTCCATGACCCATATCGTTTGATAGCCCGAATCATAGGCATCCTGAAGAACGGAGATGTGGCTGAGGGCAATCCCAATTGTTCCTCTGGCCATGCAGTGGCAATAATAGGTCTGTCCATATTGAATGATCAGCTCATGATGAGGCTCGAAGTTGCCGTCTAAAAGGTAACTGGTGGCCATGAAGCCACCTTCCATGCCAGGAGAGAATTTCAAGCCGACGTCGTTGATGTCTTCCAAACTCAGCTCCCACCCGTTCACCGCAGAAAAGCGGCACGGCTCAATGCCATAGGGACGCAGTTGATCGATCGACTTTTTCCATTTTTCCGGTCTTTGATCGAGGTTGATCATGTAGATAAAATCGATATTCCGCATGCTATGCACGCCCGATTTATCCGGCACCTGCTTGAGATGCTGCTCGAGATCGCCACACAAAAAGGTGGTCCACAAAGCTGCGAACGCGCAAAGAACCTGTCTCATGGTTTTGCATCATTTAAGAGAAATTCAGCAGATACATAGGCCCGTTTTTTGGGATCAGGGCGATAAACGGCGTTCGAATCTTTGCGGTAGATTTGTTCTACCCGGTCCCTGTCTTTGAAATGGAGTCCTTTCTCAGCTAAGATCTCATCCCGAATAAAGAAAAGACTGTTCCCGGATTGATCCCCATAGACGAGGGAATATCCTTTTGCTTTTCCCAATTGGCTCAGGGCGAGGATGCCGGCTCCATAATAATCGGTCCCGTCTCCACAAAAAAATGGGTGGTATTTTACGACCCAATCTTCGGATGGCGGGATGTTTGCATTGTATCCGATGACAACGACGGCGGGCTTATAGTCTTGGCTGATAGCCCGCCAGATATAAAAGTCGTTATACCCGAGGTCGATATTCAAAAAAGCGAGGTCATGAGGCACGTTGTAGTTATCGAGCAGCTCATTGACATTCTCCGCAGTGATGAAGGCTTTAAAAAGATGAATTGCCGGAGTTTCATGCGAGCGGTCCAGGAGAATGCAGTTCCAACCCTGCTTTCTCAGTAGATAAGTTGCGCTGCCGGAAGTTCCTTCGCCGGCCCCTAATTCTACGCAAAAGGTCGTAGGGGGTTTGATCAATTGAAAAATCTTGGCGAGGACGCCATCTTCTCCATGACTGCTATAGATCGATTTTTCATACCTGCTTAAATTGAGATCATCCGCAAAAACAGGTGCGGAGGCAAAGAGTAAAACGAAAAAACAAATGGTTTTTTTTAACATAAGAATTTCTAGCGCTTTTTAAATAAAACACAGTTTCCATTATCAATGACTTTGATGATATCGCACGATTCTGCAAGCAGCTCGACCGCCTGTTGTCTCGTCGACCATGAAGTATCATTCATCCAAATGTAGCCGCCCGTTCGGACTTTGGGCAAGTAGAGCTGGACATCTTGCGTGGAGCAAGCTTCCGAATGATTGCCGTCGAGATAGAGAATATCGATAGCGCTATTGATCTTGCCGGCTGCCTTTTCCGAAGTCATCTTCAACGTAATGCAGTATTCTTCAAGGTCGAATCTCTTGATCAAGTGCAGGTAGGAATAATAGATCCGCTCGAAATTAATACTGCTCCACCATTTCAAGTCGACGGCATCTTCTGATGGATCGAAGTATTTGATCGTCTCTTTTTTATCCCAGGGATCAATGCCGATGATGCCTCCTTCTCCCAAGTATTTGAGAGCCGTGGCGACGGGAAAAAGTGAAGAGCCGCCAAAAACACCGATCTCCACGTAAACTTTGGGTTTTACTGCGAGAGCGAGGTCGATAAAATTCTCGGCCTTTTCCTTCGAGCACCATCCATATAAAGTCGGAAGGACTTCGAATGCCTGTTGTTTCAATTCTTCAACGGACTGTTTCTCTCCTTTTATCTCTGCATGAAGAGCGGGAAAGAAACAAACGAGTAATAAAATGAGCTTTTTCATGGTTTTAACCAAATCCCCCATACACATACGTCACTGAATTCCGCGAGTTTAATACAATGTTCGTTCAACCAAGCGACTGCGCGCGCTTGCGAAGCTGTTACGCCATTTTCCGACCAGGTAATATCGTCATAGATGATCAAGCCTCCCGCTTTCACAAGCGGCACCCACTTCGTCACATCGATATAAGAAGTTTCATCTGAGTGGTTGCCATCGATGTGCAAAATATCGATATTATAGATGGGATCGGCCTCTTCAGAAGTGCTTCTGATCAGTTCGATGTGCTCGCCCAGTTCAAACTGTCCGATCTTGTCAATGAGCCCCTGCATAACGCCTACATGGTCTACCCATCCCCAGAAACCTTTATTGGTCTCGTTTGTCAATCCCTGAAGGGAAGCTTTAGCCTCCCACGGGTCGATGCCATAGATGATCCCTTTATGATTGGCTCTAAGCGCGCAAGCCATCGGGACAAGCGATTTCCCTCCCCATACCCCGATCTCTAAAATGACCTCGGGCTTGGACTTTAGGATCAAATCGATAAGAACTGCGGCTTTTTCCTGCGCACACCAACCGTGCAATTGGGCCATATAGTCAAATGCCTGTTGCTTGAGCGCGAGATTGTCAATGACGTACTCATAGTGGGATGCAGGCGGGCCATTGTCATAAGGAATGTCGTTCACCAGTTTTGTTCTCCTCTCGTGTCATGCATTTTTCTAACGTTTTTTAAATAAAACACAATTTCCATTATCGAATCTTCGGACTATTTCACATGATTGCAGAAGCAGTTCGGCGGCTCTTTGTTTTGTTGGCCACAGAATATCGTTCAAGTAAATATAACCGCCTGGCCGCACCAAGGGTAAGTAAAGGAGTACATCTTGCGTAGAACAAGTTTCTGACGGGTTGCCATCTATGTAAAGAATATCAATAGGGTAAATTACCTCAGAGGCTGCTTGCTTAGATGTCGTTTTCATGGTGATGCAATATTCTTCTAATTCAAATTTTTTCAGCATGTTTAAATACGAATAGTAAATGTTTTCGTAATTAATATTGCTCCACCAAATCGAAATCGCAGCATATTCAGGAGTGTCGAAATACTTGATCATTTCTTCTTTATCCCAAGGATCAATGCCTATGATCACCCCTTTGCCTAAGAATTTTAACGCCGATGCTACAGGGAAAAGTGAACGCCCTGCATAAACACCGATCTCCACATAGACAGCCGGGTTCACTTCCATGACAAGATCGATCAGACACCCCGCTTTTTGTTTCGAGCACCAGCCATCAAAGGGCAGGGCATCGCATACATGCTTTTTTAAATCTTCAATCTGCCTTTTTTGTTCGTTGCTTGTTGTATTAGCGTGAAGAAATGGGATGAAACAAATGAATAAAACTAGAATATGTTTGAAGAACCCCTCCCTGAAGGTGGGGCCCTGTTTTAACGAGAACAATTTCTCGTTAAAACTGGGATGGGACGGAGATCCTTCGTACGCCAATGACAAAGACCTGTCTGAATCCCGCCTAGACCCAGCCGTGAAGGGCTGGGATTGCGGCGAGGAGCGGTTCATTGTTTGATCCATACCCCCCAGCCATTTTGATCGCTGAATTCTGCCATTTTGCTACAATGAACATTCAACCACTCTACAGCTCTATGTGTTGGACACACGCCGTTTTCTTTCCAAGGTATATTTATATCATCGAAAATGATCACACCACCTGGCTGAACATAAGGCGCCCACTTGGTTACATCGAGATAAGAGGCAGCATCGGAATGATTGCCATCAATATGCAAAATATCAATGCCATAAATAGGTTCGGCATCTTCTGAAGTGCTTTTGATCAGTTCAATTTGCTCATAAAGATCGAATTGTTCGATTTTTTCAATTAGGTGCTGCAGAATGGATTCATGATCCACCCAAGCCCAGAAATGCTTGTTCCCTGCATCGATTGCTCCCTCAATTGAAGCCTTAGTATCCCAGGGGTCGATCCCGTAGATTTTTCCTAATTTATTGATTTTTAATGCATACGCCATGGGCACGAGAGATTTACCTCCAAAGACGCCAATCTCTAAAATGACCTTGGGCTTAGACTTAATGATCAAATCGATAAGAACTGATGCTTTTTCTTCCGAACACCAGCCACTCAGTTCATTCATGTAGGCAAAAGCCTGTCTCTTGATCGCAAGATGATCGATGACATGCTCATAATGGGATGCAGGCCGGCTATTGTCATAAGGAATGTCGTGCATCTACTCTATTCTCCCATCATGCGGTTTAAATAGTTGGGAGCGCCATTATCGGAGATCGCCCTTGGCTGTGTAGAGACGACATCATCGCGCACAGTAAAAAGGCGGATTGTCGGAGGGAGTGTATATTCCATATCGTACGGGAGGAAGACCTGGTAGGATTTGATAAAATCGAGCAGCTTTTTCATCCCGGATCTTCGGACGATCATCGAATAGGCGCCATAGCGCGCTCCTATGCGGCGAAAGTCGGGACTGATATCTTGTTTTTCTGCGAATCTTCCAGGATTGGAAGGAGTAAAATTTGGTCGCCATGCAAACGAGCTGCAGGGGACGTAGTTGCCTTTCTGATCTTTAGTGTCCCTATCTGTGAACAAGATATCCCAACCCTTTTTTCCAACCAGGTCATCGAGTTTTTCAATCATCCCCGAAAGGGTGTGCGGGTCACGGATGATTTCAATATCATCCTCCATTACCCAGATCGTTTCATAACCCGAATCATAGGCATCCTGCAGCAAAGAAATATGACTTAAGACAATGCCTATTGAACCTAGAGGCATGCAGTGGCAAAAATATGTTCTTCCTATTACCTGTACGATTTCATGATGCGCCTGTTTATTACCGCCAGGTAAATAGCAAGTTCCCCACTCCCCATCTTTCATCCAGGGACCATATTTGACCCCGAGATCGTCGAGGGCTTCTAAACTGAGCACCCACCCATTGACTGCAGAAAAACGATAGGGATAGATTTTATAAGGGCTCAACTGTTGGATGCAGTGTGCAAATTTTTCCGGCCTCTCATCCAAATTGATCGTGTAGATAAAATCGATGTTTCTCATTTGATGAGAGTCTGACTTATCAGTCGCTTTCTTGAAGTGGTCCTCAATCTCTGCGGAGAGGACTTGGAAGCTTAACATGATAATTAAGAGAACCAATCTGATCATCATTTTGCCACTGCGGTTTGTGAAGGTTCATCAGGCATGCTATTTTAAAAAAGAGAAAAAGAGAACAAGATTTTTTTTTCGCCTAATCTTTCTAAGATCCTTACCTGAGGGAATTTATGTTGCTGCTTTTTCCTTCCTCAAGTACCAGAAATTTCCACGAGAACCAAATGATAAGCCATGTTTCGTGGAGAGACGTGTCAGAACTTCCCGAACGTATACATTGTGCGCCATGTTGCCGCACATCAGGGTGCCCTCACCGAGCTGTTCATAGAGGTCGCGGATATCGCTCTCCAGGGAATGATGACAATCCGCAGAGCTAAAGTCGCGGCAAAGACCGTTTCTATAGTAAGAGAGATCAAGTAAAACAGGGCAATCGGAATAGGACTTAACCACATCATTGAAATGCTCTTCCGAAGAGAGCAGGTAGACTTTGTGTTTATTTACGAGAAGGGATTTATCGATCAGATAATCCGTAAACCTGTGGAATATTTCTGGATTGAGCCAGCGGTCATGAAGATATATGACCGTAAGATAGGGGAGAGAATGGACAAGTTGCAAAGGACGGGCGGATGTCAAGAAGCCCTTGCATATGAGGACGTCTCTCCTCGCTTCGAATTCTAAAATCGCATTCAAGTCAGCCATGTCCTGTGGATCCCACTCTGTTGCATGCAATGCCGAAGCTCTGCAATCGCCGATTCTGATTGCTTTTTGCGTCTCTTTAACTTTCCGGTACCAAAACGCAAAATAAGCCTTCTCGCAATTATGCCCTTGCAATTGCTGAAGTTTTTCGAGAAGGAATTGCTCATTGATTTCCTCCCATTCATGCACAAGCAAAACGGGGAGTTCTTCGTAGAGCGGGTCATTGAACGAGTGTTCTACGATCGGGATGCAATCGAGAGCCAACGCCTCCCATGTCCTGACGCAATCGGTCTCCAAACCAAGCGGCGAAATGACGAAATGCGATGAGGACAGGTCGTGATAATATTGTGATAAGTCGATGAATTTGTACTCATAGATAGTTTGATTCTTCCAATTCCTGCTGAAACAATACGGGGCATCTGCGAACAAGTTGATAATTTTAACCCGATCGGCATGTGACCGAGGAAAATGGTTCATATACAAAAAATGACTCTTCGTAAATGGCCTTTTCACTGCTGCGTTTTTGAGATGGTCGATGACCTTGGGATCCCCGTTAAAAATCCAGATGTCCTGGCCAAATGGGAGTTGGTGCAATTTCGGATGGTAGCTGAAAAGCATCCCTCGGCAAAACCAGGCGGCGCATTTTGGGTCATAGACGATTTTGGGCCATGCACGAGGACAAGGCATGCGATCCCCGAAGTCGTTTGTGATTAAAATATAGGGATATTGGATCTGGTCATGTACGAGTTCTTCGAACCAATCCAAATACGCTGCACACACGTAGAGGATATCTCCTTGTTTCACCAAATCGGGATCGAACCATTCCGTACTTGCATCAATGGCAAAGTCAGCGATGATACGAAAATTAATATGGCTGATGTACGGGGCAAATCCCGGGTGCTGGTCTACCTTGGCCAAATTTTCCGTTCTTTCCGCCGGAGGTTTTAAGGGGCTTGCCCCCAAAAAATTCATGGGAGCCAATAACAAACAGAGAAGAACAAGCCATCGACTCATAGAAAATCCAAGATATCGGTTTTAAAAATGAAATGACTATGCTTGTCTAAAAATTTTATTCCTGTCAACATTTGAACTGCTTGATGCTCACACTCTTACAATAGAAAAGCTGGGTGACAATGGAGGGAGTCGTTCAATATCGGATTTTTGCAATTTTCTTACTGCTTACCAGCTCAGCTCTCTATGGGGACATCGAAGATCTCGATAGCATGCAGTTCAACGAAATGAATGCAGAACCGCTGTTTGTCAGCCTGGGCTCTCATTGCGGGCCTGCTCATATGTTACGATTTTGCGAAAAACGGCAAGCTGCATTCCCTTTTGATTGGATTATTTCTTTCGATGGTGAAGCACTTATAAAAATCCTGGAGGATGACTTTTGGGAATTTACTAATGATGCCTATTTTACCCCTTTTGGACCGGCCGGGCATCTGCTCCACACGTACTACCATTTGGAATTTCTCCATGATGGGAATTTCAATGACACTCAATTTCTTGCTAGTATCGAACTGATGAAATCGAAATACCAAAGAAGAATCAGAAGGTTTCGCCAAATTGAAGCTTATCCAGGAAAGGTATTCTTCATTCGACAAGCTTTTGAATATTCCAATAACGATCCTCATCGCTATTACAAGTTCAAAGAGAATATCGAAATCTCGGACGAATATTCATTTAGGCTCTATGAGGCGCTTAAGAGATATTTCCCCCAACTCAATTTTTGCTTAATTATTATCAATCACCATTTTGACCGCGACACGTTCGAAATCGAACGGAGGCTCTCCGATCATCTTTTTGTCGTTCGGGAAAACCCTATAAAGCTCTGCGAGCAAGCCGACTGCAACAAGTTCTTTCTCGAATTGCTTCACAGTCAAGATTCTTCACACATTGAGGAAAGATGAGGAAATATATTTTTGCGCTGGCATTGGTGTTTTGTATCAATTGCATGGCAACAGTGCGAATCCTTACCTTTCATTACAATCAGGCCGATTTTGTTGAAATGCAGTACAAAGCATTAAAACAGTTTTTACAAGATGATTTTGAGTTAATTGTTTTTAACGATGCTAAAACCCTAGAAAACGAAAAGGGAATTGAAAATGCTTGCAAGATGCATGGGATACAATGTGTCCGGTATCAGTCAGAGTGGCATCTCACCAATCCCTTGAATACTTATCTTAAAGCGCGCCTCCACGAATCGTCTACGATAGGTCTTTGGGGATGGAATGAGTTGACCACCATAGAGGAAATTGCTAATTGTCCCAGCGTTCGTCATTCGCATGTCATTCAGTATGCTTTAGATCATTATGGTTATGATCACGACGATATTGTCGTAATCATGGACGGGGATAATTTTCTTATTAAACCATTAAGCATTCGGGCGTTATTAGGCGATTACGACATCATAGGGTTTAATCAATTACCGGATTATTTTGGGAAGCGCCGCAAGCAATTGCAAATCTCTGTGCCCAAAAATACGGAGATGTTGTGGGTGGTTTTTATTGCGTTTCGTCCTAGCATGCTCTTCAATCCTCGTGAACTGCAATTTCATGTCGATGTTGTTAGCGGTCAACCTCTTTTACCGCATAACACAGTTGGGGATACGGGATCTGCTGTATATAAGTACCTTCGGAAGTACCCAGATCTCAAAATCTTGGCGTATCCTTGGCAGGATAGCGGGATTTTCCGCGAGTATTTTAGCTACTGGGATCTTAAAGAGATCGGATTCAGCGATCGCTTGATTCGCTTCATATATGATATTTCCCCTGGAAATGTTCAATTTTTCGTATTCGAACACTTTATGCATTTTGCAGCTGTCTCAGCAGAAACTGCAGATCATGCGAAAAAAGTGCGCTGTTTACGCCAATATCTAGATGATATTTTGGATTGAGGTCCGTATGTTTATTATACTTGCATTTCTTTTTTCTGCCTTTTCGTCAGCCCTGCACGGAGTAGATTTCGTGGAGCAGCTTGAATTAAAACATCAATATGAACGGGCAAGCAACGAACCTTCCGATATCAATGAGCATTTATTTGCACTGCGTTTCCTCGCCATGCAATGCTCATCTGTAATGGAAATCGGTGTGAGGACAATGGTGTCAAGCTGGGGCGTCCTCCAAGGATTATCAGAAAGCCCATCGGCCTCCCGTTCCTATCTCGGAATTGATATCGATTCACCTCCGCCAGCAACCCTTAATCTTGCCAAACGGCTAGCGGCGGGCAATGGGATCTCTTTTGATTTTTGGCAGGCCAATGATATGCATGTTGACATCGGACCTACTGACATGCTCTTCATCGACACCTTGCATACGTATTGTCATCTGACTTACGAACTCGAAAAATTCTCTCCCAAAGTCAACCAATATATCGCAATTCATGACACCAGTCCGACCTGGGGAGATATCGATTGCACGTCCTATCTTGGAGACTATTCCGAATACCCACCCGAATATGACCGCACGAAGCGTGGTCTTTGGCCGGCTGTCGTTGATTTTTTGCAGCGCCATCCCGAATGGACTTTATATGATCGACGTTTGAATAATAATGGACTTACAGTCTTAAAGCGTATCGAGAAGCCAGCGGTTTCTCCAAAAATTTATGACTGCTTCCTTTTTTATAATGAACTTGAAATTTTGGAAATCAAGTTGAATGAACTTTATGACCATGTGGATTATTTTGTTCTTGTTGAATCCACCAAAACTTTTAGAGGGAGTCCAAAGCCTCTATATTTTGCAGAAAATCAACAAAGGTTTGACAAGTTTTTGGATAAGATTATCCATGTTGTCGTTAATGACTCTTTAGAAACGAATGATCCCTGGAAGAGAGAAGCGTATCAACGGAATCAGATTCTACGGGGATTGACGAGTTGTAATGATGAGGATATCGTTATTATTGAGGATCTCGATGAGATCATTCGCGCTGAAAAACTTCCGGAAATTGTTGCCCCTCTTCTCGCAAATCGATCGCGATATGTTACTTGCAGCCAAACTCTCTATACCTTTTTTCTCAATCGATATGGACATCCGGGCAATGTGATCGATTGGTTAGGTTCTGTTGCTGCTAGATATGCCGATGTGGAATCTCGGTCTCCAGAAGGAATCCGCAGTGAAAGAAACGCGGCACATGCTATACGCGATGCGGGGTGGCATTTTACCTCTATGGGAGGTATCGATAGGGTCATAAAAAAAATAGAGAATTTCTCTCATTATGAGCTCGATAATGCAGTATATAAGCACCCCAATAGAATCCACGAAGATGTAGAAGCTTTAAAACTCGTCCAGATTGATGAGACTTATCCTCAATTTGTACGCAATAATATTCCCTATTTTAAAGAGCTTGGGCTCATCGATCAGAAAACACCACTGCCAGAGCCGTATACTAGTATTGAGCCACTTCCTTTCGATCCTCATGGATGGTATCGACATGAAGCGGTAATGGAAGAGTTTTTTAAAAAATATAGCCCGGAAGTAGTGGTCGAAGTTGGTTGTTGGTTGGGACGATCGACCAGGCACATGGCCTCGCTTTTGCAAAAAGGAGATGTGCTGTATGCTGTCGATCATTGGCTTGGATCTTCAGAAATGCAACCAGGACATGCATCCTGGAGCCCTAAATTGCCCTATCTCTATGAGCAATTTTTATCCAACGTCATCCATGCCGGGCTAACAGATAAGATCATTCCTGTGAGGATGAATAGTTTAGATGCTAACAAATTCCTCGCAAACGTCCGCCCTGATTTAGTCTATATCGATGCAAGCCATGATTACGATGCTGTGTACGCTGATCTCGCTGCATGGTATCCACTCGTTAAAGGACGAGGCATTCTTTGCGGCGACGATTATCTAGATGGCGATGGATATCCTATAAGACGAGCAGTCGATCAATTTGCAGGTGATAACTACCTTCTTGTCCGTAATGTAGGATCTTTTTGGTATTATGTAGAAAGATGGAGAGATTTTTAGCTAGTCGCCTATGAACGGAATAGCACCTAAATCTCTGTCACTTTCTTGACCAGTCCCGCCCCTGCTCGTACCCCATTTTCTTGAGCAGCACAGGCACATAGCGATAGATCGGCCGGTCCTGATCTTCGATCTCATAGCCGGCGCTTAAGAGGGAGGCTAGCTCTTCTTCTGCGAGCATTCTGTTATCGATATGCATCCGCTCTTTCCGTTTCTTAAATAACGAGCCTCTGTTCACGTAGTGGTTGATCCGCATTTCGGATTTTTTTAAGGCGATGGGAGTGCTGTTATTCCTAAACTGGCATTCATAGGGCGGCCAGGTAAAACCTTCCGTAAGTTCTGGCTTGAAGATCGTCTTCACCACTTCCTTGTGAAGGTTGGACTCGGGGGCCCCCACGAGCTCTATGGCTTCGATCAGCAATTTTCTGCGAGGTATTTCCAGTTTGGAAGAATCGAAAAAATCGCTCGCCAGCTTCACCCCGGGAAAGTCATCGTATTTCTCCAGGATCTCCGTAAGAGTGTTCGTTTGAGGAGGAACTAGGAATTCCTCGATATCGAGGAAAACGAGCCATTTCGTTTCGTGAATGGCGGTAAATTTGGCTGCATTTTCGTAGGCGGGGATTTGCGTGCTCAGCGGCCAGATAAAGTTGTGTTCATCCTGGTCAAGAAAAGAAAATTTCAAGGCGTCCGGCCAATTGATCAGGGTCACTATTTTCCTACTGATATAGGGCTGAAGCACTTCTCTTGAGCTGTCCGTGGTGTTATTGGTGTACAAATAGAAATGATCAACGCCGACGAGACGGTGATATTCGATCCATTCTCGCAAATAATTCGACTCGTTCTTAAAAATCGCGCAGATCGATAGATTGTATTTTTTCTTGGGCACGCGCCCCTGCGTTGCGTCTTCTTGCCTAGAGCTCAATGCGAAACCTACACATAAGCAAAAAACCAAAATCAAAACGATTTTCAACCGAGTCATTAGCCCACCTTATTAGCTTTGATTTCTAGTAGCGCTGCAACTGGCACTAGAGTCAATTTTATCGGGTAGCCTTAACCTTTTAAGCAAGAAAATTTTGGCACTATATGCAAGACGGAGGAGATTTTGAGGAATCGGTCTTACTTTTCTAAATAGAAGGGGCCGCCTACATCGGAAATTCCCCTGGGAAGATTGGCGACGACGTCATCGAGTACGACGAAGAACCTGATCCCAGGCGGATAGACCATATCCATGTCGTAGGGGAGATAGATTTGATGCGCTTTAAAAAATTGCAGGAGCTTTTTCATTCCACTTCTACGGATAATCATAGAATGGGTCCCATAGCGCGCGGCAATTTGCAAAAACTCAGGGCTGATCTGCGTCTTTTTTGAATAGTCTTTGGCAAATTGAAAAAAGGCATAGTCGGGGCGCTTTGCCGCTGAATAGGCAGGGGCATATTGGCCGTAGGCATTGCGGAAGTCTCTGTCTGTGAATAGCACATCCCAATTTCCATTGCCGACTGCTTCATCTAGCTTATCGATCAGATCCGAGAGGATGCGCGGGTCGCGCTTGATTTCGATGTCGTCTTCCATCACCCAGATCGTTTGATATCCCGAATCATAGGCATCTTGAAGTATTGAAAGATGGCTAAGGGCACATCCGATAGCGCCGCGGGGCATGCAATGCACAAAATAGGTCTGGCCGTAATTTTGGATGGTTTCATGGCTCGGTTTACCATCCCCGCCTACATGATAACTTGTGGCCATGAACCCCGCTTCCATTTCAGGAGAGAATTTCACCCCGACATCGTTAATGGCCTCCAAGCTCAATTCCCACCCATTCACTGCCGAAAACCGATAGGGGGAGATCCCATAACGGAGTAATTGCTCTACAGATTGCTGAAATTTCTCGGGCCTTTGGTCGAGGTTGATCATGTAGATAAAGTCGATATTGCGCATGGAATGCGCCCCCGATTTGTTCGGGGCCATTTTAAAATGATCCTCAATGTCTGCATGCAAGCAAACGGCCGCCATCATGGAAACGAGCAACAAGTTGAGGGCTTTCATGGTTTCTTTTCTCCATAAGAAGGAGTGCAATCGGCACTCCCTCCAAAAAACTACTTATTCTTCGGTAAGACCTGCGGCATCTTTAGAATCTGATGTTAGCACCTTCATTTTCCCAATAT
>Ga0206803_1064_pt3 | contig 22388 bp, 25 predicted proteins | sample Alteio_BWOrgCont_61_FD_152909 | JGI IMG/M metagenome (GOLD analysis project Ga0206803, IMG submission 152909) | Enriched cells from forest soil in Barre Woods Harvard Forest LTER site, Petersham, Massachusetts, United States -... | ecosystem: Environmental > Terrestrial > Soil > Temperate forest >... | reverse complement strand
CACGTTCGAATTTCCTTCGGAAGAACGTCCCACTTCTCGTCACCGTAATCATCAAGCATAGATACTTTTCGGTCGGTTACTTCCAGAAACCTTTCCACAATTGTTGGATTCTGCGAGAGCCAGTCTCTGTACTGTTCGTATCGGCGTTCCTTTGCACGTTCCTCTGCTTCACGTTTTTCCTGTTTGAGTTGCGTGTAGCGTCTCTGGAAGCGAACCTGCAGATGCTGGGCAAGCGCAAGATATTCGTGGTGAACCCCCACTCTTGTTCGCCACTGCGACAGCCATTCTCCAGCATGTGGTGAAACGTCGTTTCGCCCTTCTATGGATGTTATGTCACGAAGACAGTGTGCTGTCACATCGTCAACATAGTGCCTCTGGCTCTCATTGAGGCGCATGCTTTGTTCCGTGTATTCGATGATGTCCTGACGCCGCTGTTGTAGTCGCAGTCGTTGCAGCTCCTGTCCTCTTCGGTATCGAGCGAGGAGCCGTTTGCCGAACGCAAGAATCTTGTTGTGCCACTTTTCATTCGACATGATGTTCACAACGACAATAAACAACTCGGATCACTAGCCATTGTTTCAAGTAGCCAAACCCGAGATCGCAACTGCGATAGCTTGAGCGTCGGCAGGAACCGACACTTCAAAAAGTTCCTGAACCCCCGACGTGCTCGTCAGGAACAGTTGGCCGTAGAGCATAATTGGTAGCTGTCGATTGTTGTTAAATCTCCGATCCGGCCCACCGTTTTTATTGACGAATCGCCATGTGGTTCCTACTTGAGCAGCATCTCCGGGAATCTGCTCGTCCTCGCGAAATTGAATCTGTGACGCCTTCGCTTGTAGTTGATTGTAAGGAACTGCACCGACGCCGCCCCAGTTGTAAACCAGCAAACGATCAGGGAAAAAATACAGAGTAGAACTATCTGTCTTGAACGCAGGGACCTGAATGTTGCATTGGACTTTCGCGGGGCAAGCAAGGCTCGGACGAAACGGAGATCGCTTTAATAGAGTGTCCGCACCAGCATTCCTTTTCCAGTCGTTTGTGTGCCCTTGAGCCTTGACCCGCCAAATTCCTTGACAGCGGTTTATCTGTGCGAAGGCACCCAGAAGTGATGAAAATCTTGTCTCGGCCTCTCCCTCCAAAGCATAATGCAGAATTGCAGTTCCCTTCATGACATCCATATGCCGGGCGTAGATACTCGCTAGTGTGAAAATGGCGAGGCTCGATGCCCACCACCACCAACCTTGGTACCTGTACGCTGCCCAACCTGTCACGACTGCACCGATTATCGCAAGTACCGGAAAAATATCTGATCGTTGCTGGACTCGATTCAATTCCTTTAGGAGTTCCGAAGAGGAGCTGTCTAACATTCCCGCTGCTGATCTACTCGCAATCTCTCGCAGACCTTGCTCGGACGATTCAGGATTGATGTTCTGGTTGACAGGCGGTGCTGGAGCGACGGGAGGCTGATTGCGAGGGAATGTTCCCAGACTTTGCCTGTAATACAACCCTCCCCTGCCAAGGTGTATGTAGCTCCCTCTCGGGCCGACTCCGATTCGCGCCCCAGTTACGCCGAATGAGGCACCTAAACCCGAGCGCGACAGGTTCAGGCGAAGTGGTCCGAAGTTGAATCCTTTGCGGAGGTAGAAGCCCATTTAGAATTTAGCCTCGAAGTTGGCGTTCATGAGCAGCCCTGAATTTTAGATTACAAGATGTGCAAATACCTACAACGGAAACATTCTGAGCCCCTTCAGTCTCCCACAGCTCTGACCGATCTGCCATAATCTTCCGATGTGCGGACGCTACAGATTGTCACGACGAAAGCAGATGGTCGAGGAGTATTTCGAGACCGTCTCAGATGAACCAGACTGGGCTCCCCGGTACAACATTGCCCCGACTCAGCCTGTTCCTGTCATTCGCCAGAATCCGAAGGAGCCTGTTCGAGAAATGTCACTCATGCGTTGGGGTTTGATCCATTCGTGGGCGAAAGACATGTCTGGTGCAGCAATGATGATCAATGCTAGGTCGGAAACCGCAAGTACGAAGCCAGCATTCCTCGACGCGCTGAACTCTCGGAGATGTCTGATCCCAGCCGATGGATTTTACGAGTGGCAGAAGACGGGGAAAGCTAAGCAGCCATATTGCTTTGAAGTGAACGAGGGCCAGTTGTTTGCTTTCGCGGGAATCTGGGAACGCTGGAAAGACCCGAGTGACAAATGGATCAAGACCTGTTCGATACTGACCACGACACCCAATGCAGTGACTTCGGCAGTTCACGACCGAATGCCGGTCATTCTTGATCCAGACTGCTACGATCTGTGGCTCGATCCGGGGATGCACGACATGAACGCAGTATCCGACATGCTGAAACCCTACGATGCTCGACTGATGCGGAGCTACCCCGTGAGCAGCCGGGTCAACTATGTAGCCAATGACGACTCAGAGTGTTCGACACCCATACAGCTAAATGCAGTCCAAACGCAAACGAGTCTATTCTGATATGCCGAAGAGATCAGCGAAGAAAGAGGCACCCGTTACTCTGAAAGGCTGGCAGCAGATCGCCGATTTTCTCGGTGAGCCTCAATCGGTTGTGCAGCGTTGGGCGAACGAGGGGATGCCAGTCCGCAAGGAAGGCCGATTTGTCTCGACTTCACCCGATGAATTGAATGCTTGGCTTGGAAAAGAATCGGGCAAGCCAGTTCACGCTGTGACAGAGACAACGGACCTGACTGCTGAACTCAAACGCGGCCTGTCCTATGTCCGGCACGAACAACAGTCAGAAAAGCCAAAGGCTCAGCCAAAGAAGAAAAACTAAAGGAGTGGCTCCAACTCCGGTTTCTCTTAATTGTTTAAGTGCTGGTAGAGTGTGCTCCAACCGTCTTCGATAAGGAGTCCAGAACTACAATGAGAAACCAGAATCTTTCCGACGCGGATTTGATGGATTACTCCGCTGTCCATCTACTGTACGAGTTTCAATACCTTTGGTTTTCAGCAAAAGAGGTTAGGCAGTTCAGGTCTCCACAATCAATGTCCTCCGTCCTGATTGAATCATTCGGGATTCATCTCAGAAATCTGATCGACTTCTTTTGCACTCCAACCGGGAGCGAACAACCCGATGACGTTATCGCCTCAGATTATTGTCTTGGTTGGAGTGAGCCACTATCCAGCACCTTGAAAACCGCAAAGGAGCGAGTCAATAAGGAACTGAGTCATCTGACGTTGAAGAGAAAGAGCGACCGCGACCCGTCCAAGCCGTGGAACATTGATGGCCTGTACACAGAAGTGATGGCCATCGCTCGACGCTTCGTGTCTCAGGCTTCTCCCGCGAAGTTAAGCCCGGACATTGGAAAATGGCTGTCACAGGGTAGCCTGCCAACTGTTCTTGCGGTATTACCCGTGATAATGGCAACAAATACTACTTCGGTGATGACATCTGTGGTCAGCATCGTAAAAACAGGCCCCTGAGAACCGGGAGATGACCGATTGACGATCCGAACACGTTGGATAAACTGGAGAGCGAAGGCACGTCTGCGGGAACTAAGAGCGGAGCACCGTCGTGTCGAGAAAGAAGCAAATGAGAAACGGGATTCAGGCTTGTTGGAAGAATGGGAAGGAGAACACGAGTGGGAGTTTGAAACAATTGACATACAAATAAAAGAGAATCTCTCTCGTGATGTGCTGGATCAAGCAAGGGAACTCTACCTTCCTACGCCTAGCTACAGTGATAAGACAAAGTGGGTACCCGACGACGAGTTTTTGCACACTGGAGCACACTTTTGGATTTTAACGCCAGAAACGATGATTGAGTTGAATAGTGCAATACGAAAAGAACGACAAGCACGACGCGAAGTCATCGAGTGGTGGATAAAGGTGATAGGCGGCTTTGTTGCGATCCTGACTGGTCTGCTGGGTGCTGGCATCGGTTTAGTTGCAGTGTGGAAGAGGAAATAGGAAAGGCATTTCTCAGACTTTCTCGGGTAGTTTTGAAGACTCCTGTTGTATGATATCGGCCCATGTTCATCCTATACTGCGACGACAGCGGAACTCACCCGAAGTCCGATGTAGCGGTCGCAGCTTGCTACGTCTCTACGACAGAGCAATGGGCTGAGTGTAAACGGAACTGGAATGAGGCTAATGACCGGGAGAAGTTCGGCGTCTTTCACATGGCGGATTTTGTTGCGAAGCGAGAGCAATTCGCGGCTTCAGAATGGTCAGACAAAACCAAGCGATATCGCACCATTAGAGCACTCATCAACCTCATAGCAACGAGAGCACAGATCGGTTTCGCGGCTGTTGTAGAAAAGTCTGCATACGATGATGTAGTCCTAAAAAGCGCCCTCCGGCATAAATTTCAGGATAACCATTATGCTTTCTGCATCAGACTTTGCACCGCTATGGTGAATCGCTGGAGAGAAAAATACGGTTACGGCGAGCCGGTCCAATATGTCTTTGATCGGGTAAGTCAGGGCAAAGGCGAGATTGACAGGATGTTTGGCTTTCTTGTCTCAGGTGGGGACGATGCAATGGGACGCTACGGGGTCTATAAGGATTGCTGGTCATTTGAGGACAAAGCGGAAGTGAGCCAACTTCAAGCTGCGGATATTTGGGCATGGGAGAACTATTGGAATGCTGTTAATCACTTTTTCCCGAAGAAAAGTGGTATGCCATGGAAGAAGCAACGTCGCTCTTACCTGACTTTGAGAGATGCTCCATGCATAGTCAAGTACCACGTCAGGGAGTCACTAAAGCAACTCGTCGAGGAAGGCTCGAATGATCCCAATCTCACCACTGCTACTAAATGAGCATAGCGATCAAACTTGCTGAGCAGACGACGACAATAGTTTCGTGTACCGCTGTTCAAGCATCTCTTTCGCTTCAGCAGAATATTCTGCGAAAATATTCCATATGTATGCAGCAGCTTTGCCATTTCCGAGCTTACAAAAGACATCGATTTCAGTAGCAATCGCCAGTGTGACAAAAGCAGTCCGCGAGAAGTGTCTGTAATGATACTGATGAATGATCCTGCTCTTCACAAAATCCTCATCTTGTCCTCCAACAATGTCCGCAACCAAAAACAGTCCCACCATGGCTAGTCCTGCAAAACTCAAGTGTGCTTGCTCCGAAGTGTCCGCATAAAGCCATTTGGCCAGATACCGAAGGAAGGATCGACTGGTTGTCTTCTCGTCTTTTAATTGAGAAGGAGTTTTCCAGAAGGCGATGAGTTCTGGGTTCTTAAGCTCATCTTTGCTTATCGCAAGACGCACAATCATTTTATCTAACTCTCCTTTGACATTCCTGAAATGCTGGGTCCATTCAGGATCGTTCCGAAAGTGTGACTTGAGCATCCTGTACGATTCGTCCAACTCTCGCCAACCTGATCGCTGGTATTGAAGAGATCGTTCTTCAAAATCATCTAGCATGTAAATCAGACTGAACAGCAGGTCGAGAAGCTGTCTGTTGACGGCAGGGACGATCAAGACATAGTTTCGCTTTCGGGTGTCATCCACCTCAATGTTTCCGGCAAGGTAACGGACGGCATTGTAGGAGTTAGTTGCGAAACGCACGATGATATTCAACAATTCAAAGCGACGGGCCACATGACTTGGCTGACCCCTGAGTGCCTGTAGTCCTGCTCTCTGCAAATCCCGATCAACGTTGGTTAGAAAACCCTCCATTTTTTCCGCGACAAGCAAATAGTCGAACTTGCGAAGAGGCTTCAATTGGCGGCGTTTCTTCATTTTGTTAACTCACCCGTTGCCGAATGTGGAGTCAATCCTCTCCATGATCTTCTCAGCCCATTGGATACTTGCAGAGATTAACTTGTCTGTCCGTGGGCTTCCCTGTGGTCCTCCGAAGAGATCGTCAGCGGTTTGCATGTGCAGACTCGCAAGAATCGCTGCCATGATCCCGAGCACTCGTTTGCGGCCTTCATCCATTCGCGAATCGTAGCACTTTCGTCTTGTGTTCGCCAGAACTGAGATGCTAATCTGTTCCCAAGAGTCTAGGAGGTTTGCGGCAAATGCCAGATCGCAGAACGCACCGACGGGCGGGCCGAATCAGTGGTGGTGTTTACGCCTTTCAACGAGCAAGAAAACAGAGCGTCGGTCAGTGTGTGACGGAAACCATCGGTGGTATCGCTGGCGGAGAAATGGGTGCGCTCCTTGCAGACTGGTTGGAGCCGGGAATCTCCTCATGGCACAGAGGCACCGCCCATAGTTGTGCTGCTGGCGTGGGAATCCTGTCGCTAGGCGAAGTCCTTGCTGGAGCGGAAACGTACTGTCGCCAGCAAGCCGAGCGAAAGGCGGAGGAACTCAAGACTTTGCGGATGATTCCCGACCCCTCGCAACCAAGTGTGTTTATTCCCGCTCCGAACAATTCCCTCACGCAGCTTTGGCTCACGATCTGCGAACTTTTTTGGCAGACGTTAGCGGGCTTTGCGAATGGATTAGCGGCGGGCTACTTGTCCCATCTAATGCTCGATGCTGGCACCCCGCGTTCAATTCCTCTGCTGACGAATGGTCTTTAGGAAAAGTGTTTAGCTATGGGCACGACCGTTTTCTTTTCGTGGCAGTCCGACACGCCCAAACGAGAAGGACGTAACCTCATCGAGAAGGCCCTCACCGCAGCGGTTTCAAGAATTGCCGAAGATTTGACAGTCGAGGATGCCGTTCGCGAAGGTTTAACACTCGATAAAGACACAAAAGATGTACCCGGTTCACCTCCGATCTTTGCCACCATATTGGAGAAGATCGACCGAGCCGGGATTTATGTTGCCGACCTTACGTTCGTGGGCAAGAACCTAACTGATGAGCCGATTCCCAATCCCAATGTATTGATCGAGTATGGGTGGGCTTTGAAGTCTCTGGGATACAGGCGCATCGTTGCCGTGATGAACGAGGCACAAGGTCCCCCGACACGAGAATCCCTCCCGTTTGATTTGGCTCTGATCCGTTTCCCCATCACTTACAATGTTCCTCCCAATGCGTCTGATTCTGTGCGCCAAGAAGAAAGGAGAAAGCTCTCCGAAACACTTGAAGGTGCCCTGCGGGCTGTCTTGGAAAGCGCCGAATTTAAGGAATCGTTGCCCAAGAAACCTGTGCCCCCACCATTCAAGTCGAAGGGTCCAATGTTTGGCAGTGCGCGGTTTCGCGCACGAAAAGAACCACTTGGTGTCAGCACCGACACACTGTCTCAGATGCTGGGGTCGCCTGTAGCGAAGCCCGTTTATCTTTTGGAGGGAACAGCGATGTGGGTTCGGCTGATGCCCACGACTGATCCCGGTCGAACTTGGCTGGTTCAAGACCTTAAAGAGCGGGCATTGAAATTAGCCATCGTGCCCCTGATTCCAAGCGGCGGTGACATTGGTTCCCTGCGAAGTCAAGACGGTTGTGGCTACTATCGGATCACCGGAGGTGAAACCACTCACGCTATCTCGTACGTCTTCACCACAGGAGAGGTCTGGATAATCAATGCTTGGCTTGCTCAAACAGCACCTTTCTTTGAGCTAAACGAGAACGGATTCATTAAGAGCGTTGAGGCCTGTGCCGTATTCCTTGGGAGTTTAGGCATCCGAGAACCCTATCGTTGGATTGTCGGTATTGAAGGAATCAAGAACCACCAGTTGCGGATTCCTAACCGTAGTGACCGATCTTGGGGTCCGTGTATGGCCGATAAGGCCGAATGCGAGGGACTCTATAAGAAGGGTGACAACGTGGCCGAATTGCTTCGGCCATTTTTCGAGGAGGTGTTCGATCAATGCGGGCTACAACGCCGCCCTCTGTCCTAACCACCTATTTTCAATGGTAATCCCGTCTCTCGAAGCGCCCCAAGCCTGCTATCATCTTCAGCCGAGGGGGCAACACTCATGGGGAACCTATCTGTCGTGGTACGGCACTTGAAGACCGAGCGCGAGCGAGCGCAAAAAGAAGTCCTTCGCATTGACGCGGCACTTTCAGCTTTGGGAAGCCCAAGCATGAACGGCTCTAAGCGAGGCAGGCACAGTATGTCCGCTGCTGCACGTCGCAAGATCAGCTTGGCACAGAAAGCGCGTTGGGCAAAGCAGAAGGCGAAACCTCGCCGCACAATGTCCGCTGCTGGGCGTAGGCGGATCGCAGCAGCCCAACGCGCACGCTGGGCCAAACTCAAGAGATGATCAAAGTCGTAGTAATTGAAGCTGAATTTCCAGAGCTAAAAGCTGGGGCGATGTATCAGACAGGCAGAGGACGCGGCAGGTCCTTACGTGCCGCATTCGCCGCAGCCGGACGTAACCTCTTCAAGCAGCCCAAACTCAGGTCGAAGAGGTTTACCCAGTTTACGGCCACGGCGTTCATCGAGATGGGCCACTGAGCCGGTTGTTTTCCTTGTCAACTCTGGGCGTAACTATTTGCGCTGCCCGCTTTCTGACCGACCTGACGGGATTAGAAGGCATCAGACGTTCGTTTAGGCTGGCTTGGAAAGCCATCCTCGCTAACTACATTAAGGCTCAGTTACTGCCCACTTGTAAGGCAGGCGCTCTAACCAGCTGAGCTAACCGCCCACATTGAAACAAAAGACCTATTGCAACTTTCGCCGTCGTTCGACCAAAACTGGACGAGTTGAGCTGCGAACATGGCGAGCAAGTTACGCCGGGAATACTCCAGATCTCTAGTGCTGCACGCCAAGCTCTACCCGAAAAACATTCTAGCAGAGGCCAAGATCGGGCATATTTGCTACAGAGTCCCCCCAACAAACCGCGGTGTGGTCCGCATCGTAACCCGCATCCACTCGCTTCTCCATTGCGCTCCTTGCGGTATTAGTTTCACCTTCGAGCCACCATCATCGGGAACCCTGGCACCGATCCAGCGCGCTTTGTCCGAAGCCAAGAACGCGACTACATCTTCGACGTCCTCAGGCTTCGAGTGTCACTCTTCCACACCTGAATCTTCTTGGTGATCCCTTCATCCAAAGCAGAGTGCATCCCGCTGTAGAAGGTGGCGTCTACCCCAAGAGATGAGATTTGATGGATGTTTGAGAGCATTCTCTGCCAGGTCACGGAGTACGATCCCGACGTTCTAGAGTCCTTGATTGAGCTCGCGGTGGAAATTGCTCGCGAGGGTCGGGAGGGAAGACGCGTTGGCACGCTATTTACACTCGGTGATGAGAAAGCAGTCCTCGCGAAATCCAGACCGTTGATTTTGGATCCGTTGCTAGGGCATCCGGAGTCTTCGCGGCACGTCACCAATCTAAATTTACGCGGAACTATCAAGGAATTGGCGCAACTGGACGGCGGGTTCGTGGTGAGTCGCCAGGGAATTGTCCTTTCCGCGTGCCGCTATCTCGATGCTGTGGCCGGACAAGTGGATGTGCCGTTGGGATTGGGTAGCCGTCACATTGCCGCCGCGAACATGAGCGCAGTGACCAAAGCGGTGGGAATTGTCGTCTCTGAGAGTTCGGTGGTGCGGCTTTTCTGTCATGGAAAACTGGTCGGCGAAATCATTCCTGAGGTTTGGATGATAGACCACGCCAAGCTGCGTGGTACCGTGAAGAGGGAACAAGTCGGCGAACTGACGGTTCTGACGCCGAGTATGCGACCGGCCTCGATCGCGGAGTGAAGATGACAGACCCACTTATAACGGAACGGCCCGCATGGCGTCTCTGAAGGAATTTAGATGTGAAGTCTGTGGACTGGTGACCACCAATCCTACCCACTGGTTCGTGATTCGATGTGGGGATTCCAAGCTTACTGTGTACCGGTGGAATTCTGAAACCGCCAACGCTGCCGGAGCTCGGCATTACTGCGGTGAAGGTCATGCCGAGGTGTACATCAGTCGCTGGTTTGAATCGGTGTGCGCACCCCCGAAACCCAATTTTATTTAGCGCTCGCCGATGAGACGTCAGCTTACAAAACAATGGGCATAAATCAAGAGACTTATATTGCATGAAGAAAATTGGCTTCCTCTCATTCGGTCATTGGACACCTTCACCGCAGTCACAAACCCAGTCAGCGAGCGATGCGCTTCTACAGTCGATTGACCTCGCCGTAGAAGCAGAGCGCCTGGGAATGGACGGAGCCTACTTTCGGGTTCATCACTTCGCCCAGCAACTGGCATCGCCGTTTCCGCTACTCGCGGCGGTTGGTGCGAAAACGCGAAAAATTGAAATTGGCACCGCAGTGATCGACATGCGGTATGAGAATCCTGATTACATGGCGGAGGACGCCGGTGCCGCGGATCTAATCTCTGGCGGCCGACTGCAGTTAGGAATCAGCCGCGGCTCCCCCGAGCAGGTCATCGATGGTTGGCGTTATTTTGGCTACCACCCGATTAAAGGCGAGGACGATGCAGATATGGGCCGCCGGCGCGCCGAAGAATTTCTTGAGTTGCTGCGCGGCAAGGGCTTCGCTCAGCCCAATCCGCGTCCTATGTTTCCCAATCCTCCGGGGCTGCTACGTCTTGAGCCATACTCGGCGGGACTGCGTGATCGAATCTGGTGGGGGTCCGCGTCCAACGCGACAGCAGTGTGGGCCGCGAAGCTAGGAATGAACCTGCAGAGCTCGACCCTCAAGTTCGACGAGACCGGCGAGCCACTCCACGTCCAACAAGCCGCCCAGATTCGTGCCTTTCGCGCAGCCTGGAAGGAAGCTGGTCACACGCGTACTCCGCGCATTTCCGTTAGCCGCAGTATTTTCCCGTTGCTCGATGACCGTGACCGCACCTACTTCGGACGAGGCCCTCAGGAAGAGGACACAATTGGGTTCATTGAAGAGAATACGCGGGCGATCTTCGGGCGCAGCTACGCTGCTGAGCCAGATATTCTCATCGAGCAGCTTAGAAAAGACGAGGCGATCGCGGAGGCCGACACATTATTGCTAACCATTCCAAATCAACTAGGTGTTGCCTACAATTCGCACGTCATGGAGGCAATTCTGACTACGGTCGCCCCAGCCCTCGGTTGGCACTGAACCGTAAGGATCATCCCGGTCGAGACCCGTGGTTTTACAGTAGGACCCGGTTGCGCCTGCTTTAGGAAAGTGTACTTTTGCATCACCGTCAGTCGCCACCGCCTTTCTTCCTTCCAAGGAGAGCCTCATTGGCGAGTGTCGACTCTTATAACTGCGCCATTCTCTTGAGATTTGTCCCTTCTCGCGCTTTAGGAACGCCGATCGTCGCTGCCGCCATGTACGATTGGCAAAGCACAACAAGATGTTCGCGCAACTTACGCATCATAGCTGGTGAACCTCCTGTCTCCAGCACCGAGCGCATCGCGCCTGACATTGCAGCCAGCATCATTTGTATGGCGAATTCGTCGGGTGAGGTCTTTGTATCGGTTGCCGACTCGAGCATCCGCGCGATGGCTTTCCGCATCCGTTGCGTCACGCGTTTGACCAACGCCAGCCCTCCGACGTCCGGGGCGATTTTGTAGAGGGCCACCGAAATATCTGCGCGAGCAATCTTTGCGTTCACAAACGCCTCCACTACCTCTTTGATCATCTCTGTTAGCGGTTTGTGGCGCGCGTGTTCACAGGCATCTTCCACCTCTTTGGTCATCCGTTCCAAATGGCCTTCCAGCACCGCAAACAGCAGGGACTGTTTATTCGGGAAATATTGATACAAGGTTCCCACGGATACCCCAGCGCGATCGGCCACTCGCGTAGTCGTCAAGCGCTGAGTTCCCTGGCTGAGCAAAACCTGAACAGTGGCCTCGGAAATTGCCTCTACCGTGACCGTCGCCCTGGCTTGAACAGGCGTCTTTCTTGGCTCAAATGCAACTAGAGCGTTAGCTGCCATAATGCGAACTCCAAACCTGAAGAATGCTTCATCAAATGATTGTAGCAAAACGCAACAAGAGACCGGGAGGAACAAAATGCTTCAACAGACTGCTCTCGCCGGCGCCTTCACTCTGCGCGGCACAGCCATAACAGTGAACCGCATGGGCTACGGCGCAATGCAACTTGCTGGCCCCGGTGTGTGGGGATCGCCGCGCGATGTTAATGCCGCAATCACCGTTCTGCGCGAAGCCGTAGCGTCCGGCGTGAACCATATCGATACCAGCGACTACTACGGTCCGCACGTGACCAATCAGATTATTAAGCAGGCGCTACATCCCTATCCGGATGACCTTGTGATCGTCACTAAGCTTGGAGCTCGTCGGGGTGCGGACAAATCCTGGATTCACGCTCTTTCACGGCAGGAGATCATCGATGGTGTTCATGACAATCTGAGAAATCTCGCCCTGGACGCTCTGGACGTCGTGAACCTTCGCGTCGGCGGAATCATGGAACCGTTGGAGGGATCGATCGAGCAGCCATTGACTGTGCTCGCTGAACTCAAGCGTCAGGGGCTCATCCGTCATATCGGTCTGAGCAACATTACTCTCAAACAATTTGCCGAGGCGCAGAGCATTACGGAAATTGTCTGTGTGCAGAACTTTTATAACGTGGCGCAGAGGAACGACGATGCTTTCATCGACGACCTTGCCGCGCAAGGGATCGCTTACGTTCCGTTCTTCCCACTGGGTGGTTTCACTCCGCTACAGTCGTCGGAACTCGACACAGCAGCAGCCTCACTCGGAGTGGGTTCAATGCAGCTTGCGCTGGCATGGCTTCTGCAACGCTCGCCCAACATCCTGCTGATTCCGGGAACATCTTCTGTGCAACACCTTCGCGAGAATCTTCAGGCTTCACAGCTCCATATTCCCGCTGAAATGCTTGGGAATCTCAACTCAATCGCTAAACAACGAAAGGAGAATTAATATGCGAGTATTCGTTACTGGCGCAACAGGATTCGTCGGTTCCGCGGTGGTTCGAGAGCTGATTGGTGCGGGGCATCAGGTCCTTGGTCTTGCTCGCTCCGATGCGGGTACCAGGTCTCTAGCCGCTGCAGGGGCTAAAGTACATCGCGGTTCTCTGCAGGATCTCGAGAGCCTGCGCAGCGGAGCCGAGGCTTCTGACGGTGTCATTCACACCGGATTCATCCATGATTTCTCGAAATTTGCAGAAAGCTGCGAAATCGACAAACGTGCCATCGAGGTTCTCGGCTCGACGCTTGCTGGTTCTGACCGTCCCTTGATCGTGACATCCGGCACGGGGTTACTGACCCCGGGAAAGGTCGCGACCGAAGACGTGGCGGCCCCGCCTGTCTCTCCGTCTTGGCCTCGCGCTTCGGAGCAGGCAGCAGTTCAGGTGGCATCGCGTGGTGTCCGCGCGTCCGTGGTGCGACTTCCTCCTTCAGTGCATGGCGAGGGTGATCATGGTTTTGTTCCGATGCTTATTGGTTTTGCTCGCGAAAAGGGAGTTTCGGCCTACGTGGGCGACGGGCTCAACCGCTGGCCAGCAGTGCATCGGCTCGACGCTGCGGTTGTGTATCGGCTCGCGCTGGAAAAGAGCGCTCTGGACGTCCGCTATCACGGGGTGGCGGAGGGAGGAATACCATTCCGCGAGATTGCATCTCTGATCGGCCGCCGCTTGAACCTTCCGGTCGTCGCCAAGACTCGGGAGGAGGCGAACGAGCATTTCGGCTGGTTCGCGCAGTTTGCGGCGGGCGACCTTCCGGCGTCCGGCGAGTGGACTCGGAAACAGCTGAGTTGGCAGCCGAAGCAGCCAGGACTACTCGCCGATGTTGACCAACCATACTACTTCGCTGCCGGCGTGGAGTCAGTGGTGTGAGCACTCACTAAGAGGTGGACTTACCACCTCTTAGAACACTCAACGTTACCGGGAAGCCGGGCGACTGTGACAAGCGGTTCTCAACCTGACAGTTTCAATTCGCGAATCGCTTCTCCAGCGCCGCTGAGGTTGGCGAGGCGCATCTCGGAATACTTGCGAGATAGAAGCACGCCTGGCGCGCCAGCACGGAAGGCTGCCATGACTGCCTCCTTGACGCTTTCTGGCGTGCACTTGCTGTTATTAGGTTCGGTCGGAATATCGATGTCAATGCCCGGCCAAATCAGGGTCTTCGTTCCAGCAACACCATCGAGCGCGCGTTTCGTCTCGCGGAAGACGTAGTCTGCTGAAAGTCCGGTGTGAGGAATCTGGTCGTAGCTTCGTTCCCTGAATCCCATCAAGGCATAGTTAAGATCGATCAGGTTCTGTTTTGAGAGATCTCCATAAAGGGTCGAGCCGATATTGTCTGCATACAACGCCATGCGTTCGCCGCCGCAGTTGTTGTACATGACGACCTTGATAAAGTCGGAATAATTGGAGAGCTCGTGAAGATCCTGTTCCGCACGGTAGATCGGATTAAAGGAATTGTTGTGCCAGATGTGCCAACCCACCGGCACTGCCGGCTTGGCTGTCTTAACCGTTTTGTAAATTGCTGCGTAGGTGTCGCGAAGGCTGTCAGTCCAAAGCATTTCCCAGGCGGCTAGTTCGGGATACCGCAACAGCAGCCGCCAGAATTGAACGTAGTAGCCGTCGATGGGGCGCTTGCCGCTCCGCGCCGAGCGAACGAATTTTTCCAACTCCAGAAATCCCTGCCGGGCGCGCTCGACATTGATGCCTTGTTGTTTCGCTCGGCTCTGACAAAATTCGCAGAAGCAGGTAACGTTGCCCGGATCGATCGGTGGCGTGTCGTGCGTGGCTCCGAGGCTGTCGCAAAGCGCCCCCTGCCGCTCGGAGCCCCACATGATGCCGTCGATGTCATAGGAACGGGCATAGTCCTCGACCAGGCCGGTCAGGAAATTCCGGTAGTCTGGATTGTTGACGCACAGCGTCTCGGCGTTCCGCCCATACAGATCTCGCTCCTGCAATTTCTCGATGTTCGGCAGGTCGGTGCGAAACACGTCCTCAAGCCAGCAGATGACCTTCATGCCGCGCTTCTTAGCCGCAGGGAGCACTTCGGCCAGGATATCCAGGTCGCCATGGTCGGGAGCACGAGTGTCTTTCAGAACCGTGTTCTTGTAGTACTGGAGATGAGGAGTAGCGAAATTCCCGCCGTGAAAATTGAGATCGTATTCCTGCTTGCCATGATCAGGCAGCGGCTGGCCCGGAATCTGTCTTCCGGCAATACCTCGACCGTAGGAGAATACTGCCAGAAACAACGTGTTTACGCAGGCACGTTCTTGAAGCACATCCAGGACTTTCTCGGTACCTTCATCCACAAACGAAACTGCTCCAACCTGGATGCCGACCATTTTCGGGGAGACAGCAGAATGTCCTAAAGTTGGCATGGCCAAGGCAGCGCCGGCTCCAGCAGTGATCTTCAGGAATTCGCGACGATTCACGTCTGATTTCAACATCGAGCTACTCCCGCTATATTCCCTTTATCCAGTTTGAATCGCCACCCTTCTTAAGACGAATGGTCAGAGAACCGTCGGGATTGGTTCGCTCATGGCAAGCCCAACGGACAGGCCTTCGCACGCCCTTGACCTCAAGTTCCGCGCGCAGATTGATCTGCTGACCGTCCATGTCCTTGGGGAGAATGATCGAGGCTTGTCGCAATTTGCCGGCGAACGGTTGACCGGCATCAAGATTCCCTCCTGCTCTGACCCGGCCGTCGAGAGTCTCGGCATAGATGCCTAGAATTCCAGGCACTCCCGCGACGCCATCGTTGACAATGCCCAGAATCAGTTCCATCGTGTCATAGCGTTTTCTCTGCCAGATGATTGAGGGGCGCACGCGATACCCGAGCCGTTGCTCCATGGCGCGGAGCGAATCCGGATACTTGTCGTAGTAGCGCCGGATGTTATCGGCTTCAGTCCAGAGTCCAAAATAATTCGTTCCGATATCAAGCGCGTGGTAGCTCGCGCTTTCGCGATAAGGCCGATCCATCGGGCCGCCGACGCGGTGAGGATAGTCGTCGTTTGGCAGGGTCTCGTCGTCCGGTCCAACAAACGCGAGTTTCGAGCCGGATAGCTTGCTGAGACAAGCTTTCTCCTCGGCCGCGAACTCAGGGAGCACATAGTGTCGATTCTCACCATCTTCCATGACGATCGCGACCCAGGGTGGACGATTGCCGAGTTCTTCGATTTGGATCGGTTCGTCCATGATGAGACTGTCGGAACGCAGCCAGCATCCTGCGCGAACAGCCATATCCTGCACCTGTCGGTTGCCCACGCTGCTGATATCGGGCTGGGTGTTGACCGCCAGGGGCGTCGTTTTCCACGCGTCGATCTGGAGTTGGGTCATGTGAACAAAGGTTTTTTCTGCGGTCAGGTAGTCGGGGAACGGATTTGGCAAGTCGTTGGTGTGACCTTCCCCCCAAAAGCCGTACATCATCAAATCCATGTATTCCAACTGGGGATTGCCCTCGAATTTTGCAGCAAGCAACTCATTCAAGTCGGCAAAAGCTTTTTGAAATTCTGGCGAGTCGTAGCGAGGCTCGTAGAAATCAAAGTCGGTGTGGTGCGCTTTCGATTTGTGGCCGATGTTGACGATTGGAACTTTGCCGTGCAGGAAATCCGGCATCGAGAGCTTTTGCGGTTGGATATTTGGGCTGGAGAGCTGGATTCGGAAACCGACACCTAGATTGTGGCGCTTAGCGGCGTCGAATGTGGTTTCCCAAACAGGAGAAAGTTGGAGCTTTCCAGGACTGGTTTGCACATCTCGCCAGTCGCAACGGATGTACAAGACGTCCACGAATGGCAGAGATGCCATTCTTTCGACGCTCTGTTCCAAGGTTTCTTGGCCACACTGCACGGTCAGCGCCGGACCGTTTTCCTCCCACGTGTAGCCGACCAAACCGGAGCCGAAATTTCGGATGCGATTGCGCGAAGGCTGCGTGGTGAAAATTGTGAACCAACCTTCGTCCTGGGCGATGCCGAATGGGCCCTGGTCGAGTCGGTTGGTCATGGTCGGGCAGCCAAAGTCGTAGCCCTCCCATAGATGGTCTGGAACATCGGCCCACAAGCGCGGTGGCATGAAACTGCGCACGGCTCCCAGAATTGCTCCGGCCTTAACGAAGTCCCGCCTCCGCATGAATCGTTCTCCTCCCGACGGTTTCCGTGCGTTCGGGGCCGCTGGACGAAGCGAAATGCTGGAACTGCAACTTAAGCGCGAGGCGCGAACGCTAACGGAAGGTTTCTTTTTATATCGGTTGATTGTCTTATGTCCAGAACAAACCAAGAGTCGACAGCAAACGAAAACTCTGAACACCAACCGGCCCCGGCAGTCCGGCGGAGGGGTCCAAAGAGCGGGCGGTTGATCTGGTTGAATCACGCCGGCACGGCGCAAGACGTCCTACTCCGGCCCTTCCGCGCCGAGGCGAAGCAGGCCAAATCTCTCTGGGACGTGGAACGTGTGACTCATCGTGGGTTGCCAGACAACCTCGGTTCGGTTCGGCGGCGGCCCCTGGCTGCGAAACAAATTGATTCGAAACCTGTCGCCAACTGATGGAGCGTGGCCCTGCAATGCCGAGAATGGGATGCGCATGGCTCCGTACCAAATTTTCGCGGCCGGGTCGATGCGGGCGGCCACAGTGAAGCCAGAATTCCACTTCCAGCCCTCTTCGTGATGCGGCTGAGATAGGTCAATGTCGAGATCAACCCACTCCCCTTGCGGCGAGATCTCGAACTCCTTATATCTGCGGATGTTTTCGAAATCGGAACCAATGAAGACTTCGGCAACATCCCAATCCCAAAGCTCATATGTTTCGCTTGCACTGTCGGGTGAAGGCTTGAGATGCAGCACTTCATAAGGACAAACGAATAAGAAGTAGAGATTCTTCTCTGTCCAGCGCGAGAGGATCTCGGTACGGTAGCGCGGTTGGCTCTGGCCGTAAGGAGCTTTGTCGGTATAGACAGCTTGAACTCCACGCCAGAATGCGATAGTCGGATCCGTACTCGGCGCCATGTCTTCTTGGGCTTTTGTACTTTCCATCACAGGGGGTTCGGCTGCGGCGAGTATCTGGACTGCGACAAGAATGAGGGTGCAAGCGATTACGCCATCGAAAATACGCGCTTGTCGCGATCGATACATCAGACGCTTGCTGTCACCTGACGAGCGCGAGGGGAAACGGATCATTGATTGACCCCGCTGGCAAGAATTCCACCGTCGACTACGATTGCTTGCCCCGTGACAAAACTGGCAGCGTCAGAAGCAAGAAATACCGCAGCCCCCACGAGCTCCTCCAGTTGACCGAAGCGCGCCATGGGCGTGCGTAGCAGAAACTCCTGACCGCGGGCTGTACCATCGAGCAACGACGCATTCAAGGCCGTGCGAAATACGCCCGGCACCAGGGCATTGACGCACACTCCGTATCGAGCCCATTCGATGGCCAGCGATTTGGTCAGAGACAGCACGCCCGCTTTGCTGGCACCGTACGCCGCAACTTCGTAAAGACCAAGGAAGCAGGAAAGCGAACCTATGTTGATGATGCGACCGTATTTTTGTTCGATCATGTGCCGGCCGAAGACTTGCATGGCGCGCAATGTGCCGGTCAGATTCGTTTCCAATATTGCGTTCCATTCCGGCTCGCCTAAATCCAGAGTGGGAGTTCGTTTCGTTTGGCCGGCGCAGTTTACGAGGATCTGCACGCTGTCAAATCTGCGGCAAACGGCAGTAAGCAGTGCCTTCAGACTTTCCCTGTCGGCTACATCGCAGGTGATTGGTAGCGACTTTCTGCCCAGCGACTCAATCTCGTGGCTGGCCGCCTCGACGAGTTCAGAGCGGCGTCCGGTCGGAACCACATTTGCGCCAGCCTGTGCCAGCCCGCGGGCCAGGGTCAGTCCAATCCCGCTAGTTCCGCCGATCACGACCGCGGTTTTATGGGTGAGATCCAAAAGAGGATGGCTCATTCGTTTTCCTGCAAGTTGCATGTTCGCGCCTACAACAGACGGAATCTCAGGCGGCACCTCATCAGAGGGAGACGCCTCTCTTCCAAGGAATGAAGTCGTCCTGCCCGAGCAACTCTGCCTTGGTTCGAACCTGACCGCTCGCCACTTCAATCACCCGCTCCAGCAGTACGTCTCCCATCTCTTCGATCGAGCTTTCACCTGAGACGACAGCACCCGTGTCAATATCAATGATGTCCTGCATCCGTTCGGCTAGCGGCGAATTGGTTGAGATCTTGAGCACCGGCGCAATAGGATTCCCAGTCGGCGTCCCCAGCCCGGTGGTGAACAGAACAAGGTTGGCGCCTGCGCCCACCTGCGCGGTGACGCACTCGACGTCATTGCCCGGTGTGCACTGGAGGTTTAATCCCGGCGCAATGCAGTACTCAGGATAATCGAGCACCGCAGCCACCGGTGAAGCTCCTCCCTTCCTGGCAGCCCCGGCGGATTTCATGGCGTCAGTCACCAATCCATCCCGAATGTTTCCGGGCGAAGGATTCATATCGAAGCCTGAGCCGACGGCTTTCGCCCGGTTCGCATAATCGCGCATCAATTGAATGAAGCGATCAGAGACGGCCTGCCCGATGCAACGATCGATCAATTCCTGCTCGACACCGCAGAGTTCAGGAAACTCGGAGAGGATGCTCCTCGCGCCGAGAGCTGCCAGCGCATCCGACACGCGGCCAACCGCAGGATTCGCAGAGATACCGGAAAATCCATCCGAGCCACCGCACTTCAAACCCACGCACAAGTGAGACAGAGAGGCGGGGGCACGTTGACTTCTGTTCGCCTCCATGAGTCCGATGAAAGTCGACCGGATGGCCTCCGAAAGCATCTTGAATTCGGAGCCGCTCTGTTGCTGCTCAAATACAAACATAGGCTTGCTGAAACGCGGATCACGCCGCGCGATCTGTTCCCGGAGAATGGCAACTTGTGAATTCTGGCATCCCAGACTTAGAACAGTCGCTCCGGCAACATTCGGATGATGGATATACCCCGCAAGCAGCCCGCAAAGATTATTGGCGTCTTCACGCGTTCCGCCGCAACCGCCCTCATGCATCAGAAACTTGATTCCATCAACATTCTCCAGAACCTTGGGACGGATGGCCGAGTAGGACTGCGGTTCCAGCACATGTGTCTCGATGGTTTTCGATTTGCCTTCACCATAAAGCCGAACCATTTCAGCTACTTGTTGCCGATAGATGTTCGGCTGAGCGAAACCCAGTTCCTCCTGGAACGCCTGTTTTAACACCCCAATATTTCTGTTCTCACAGAAAACCAGCGGTACCATTAACCAATAGTTCCGCGTCCCGACCTGCCCATCGGGCCTGTGGTATCCAAGGAAGATTCGCTGCCGCCAACGCGACACATCGGGAGGACTCCACTCGTATTGCCGCGAACTCTCGGAGTAGCGCGAGGCATCGTGTCTTACATTGCGTGTTGTCAGGACTTCCCCGGCTTGAATTCGCTCTCTCGCCTTACCGACGAGAACACCGTACATCACCACATCATCACCGGCTGATAGATTCTGCGTGGCAAACTTATGTTTGGCCGGGACATCCGACGTCAGAATGTAGGCTTGATCCGGGTGAGTGATGCGCTCGCCCTTGCGCAGATCTGCGAGTGCAATTAAGACATTGTCTTTGGGGTCGATTTTCAGAACGCTATTCTGCATCGCAGTCCCGTGCACCGGTCTGAGGACGAGTCGCGCGAGTCGCCTTAACCTCGGCACTCACACGACTGATCAGTGTAATCTGTCCAGTCGTCAACGGGCGCCGAGACCTGGAACTTTCACGGTGTGAGACGAACTGTACTTTCAATCCCATTCCGTTCTCGATCCGCATCGGGCGCGGCTTGTGGTCGGTCGAGTTCTTGTATACTTTCTGGGCATCTCACTGGGTACGCACTCGAGCTCACTGGAGAAAAAGCCGAGAAATGGTGTTAAAGGTTTTCGACGACAAGAGTTCGTTGGGAAAAGCGGCCGCCGAGAAGGCCGCCGCTACTATCCGCCGCGCCATCCGGGACAGTGGCCAGGCACGCGTCATCGCTGCCACCGGGACCTCCCAGTTCGAGTTTCTGGCTGCTCTCACCGAGTCTTCGAATATCGATTGGGGACGAGTCGAAGTGTTTCACCTCGACGAATATATCGGCTTGCCTGCGACCCATCCTGCAAGCTTTCGCAAGATACTTCTCGATCGACTGGTGAACAAAGCCGGAATCGCGAAGTTTCATCCCCTCGACGGCGACGCGCGCGATGTTTCCGAGATCATCCGCCAGGTGGGCAAGGCACTGGCATCTGCCGCGGTGGATATCGCCTTCGTGGGTGTAGGGGAGAATGGCCATCTTGCCTTCAATGACCCGCCTGCGGACTTCGAAACCGAAGAACCGTACCTGATTGTCAGCCTTGACGAAGCCTGCCGCCGCCAGCAGGTCGGAGAAGCCTGGTTCGCCGACATATCACAAGTGCCCAAGCAGGCGATCTCGATGTCCGTACGGCAAATCATGAAAGCGAGGGAGATTCTGGCCATCGTGCCCGAGTCGCGAAAGGCGCAGGCCGTGAAGATGTGCTTCGAAGGCGAGATCAGTCCGACGGCCCCTGCCTCGATCCTGCGCACACACGCCAACACCAACGTGTATCTGGACAAGGACTCCGCCAGTCTGCTGAGCTCCGCGCTGAAGACTTCCGCTTAAGCAATTTTGCGGGAAAGAGTCGTCGAGTTCACCCGCAACTCAGCACCGACATGGCCAAGGCTGACCAACCCCGTTCACACAGCGCGCACTCGATCTCTGGTCTACGCTGGTGGATCGGCGGCCTGCTGTTTGCCTCCACCGTCATCAACTACATTGACCGCCAAACGCTCTCCTGGCTGGCTCCGTATCTTCAATCCCAGTATCACTGGACAAACAGCGACTACGCCAATCTCGCGATCGCTTTCCGTTTCGCGTACTCCATTGGGCAGACGGTTTTCGGCAAGCTCATGGACCGCATCGGTACGCGCCGAGGCCTCACACTTAGCGTCCTCTGGTACTCGATCATCTCGATCCTGACTTCGTTGGCGAGTGGGTTTTATAGCCTTGCTTCCTTCCGCTTCTTGCTGGGGACCGGCGAATCGGCCAACTGGCCAGCCGCAACGAAAGCCGTCTCGGAATGGTTTCCGAAGCGCGAGCGCGGCCTGGCAACGGCACTCTTTGACAGCGGTTCCTCCATCGGAGCCGCGATCACCCCTTACCTCACCTACTCGATCTACTCGCGATGGGGATGGCGTCCCGCGTTCATGGTTCCCGGCGCCCTCGGATTCCTCTGGCTCATTGCCTGGCGATGGCTTTATTATCCGCCGGAAACCCACCCGCTCATCAGCGAAGCCGAACTCCACATGATCGTGGCCGACAAGCGTGATGCGGATGCACAAGATGAGAGCACGGCCCGTCCACGCTGGCGCGACCTGCTCAAACTGCCGCAGACCTGGGGAACGATCATTGCGAGAAGTTTTACCGATCCGGTCTTCTTTTTCATTGCCGAGTGGTTTCCGATCTATTTGGTCGCTAAAGGAATCGAACTGAAAACCAGCCTCATTGCGGTGTGGATACCATTTATCGCTGCTGATGCAGGCAGTTTTTTCGGCGGAGCAGTGTCGGGCTACCTGATC
>Ga0206803_1072_pt2 | contig 22646 bp, 30 predicted proteins | sample Alteio_BWOrgCont_61_FD_152909 | JGI IMG/M metagenome (GOLD analysis project Ga0206803, IMG submission 152909) | Enriched cells from forest soil in Barre Woods Harvard Forest LTER site, Petersham, Massachusetts, United States -... | ecosystem: Environmental > Terrestrial > Soil > Temperate forest >... | reverse complement strand
GCACCAAAGCCTAACGTTTTTCAAACATGACCCCATCGCGGGCGTTGATTACAGCTACGCCAACGGCGTCATCGAGAAGCTCGAACTGAACATTGCCCTCAAGCAATTTGTGCAGTTCACCGCCTCGATTTTGGCGCAGAGCGGTGCGTCTCAGAGCGCTTTCACCCCTGCGACCACGACCGAAAACCGCTTTTTGCCGCAGTATCTCGCGGCGTCGTTTGCTCCGACCTATACCGGCCTGACGGGCACGCTGACGGCAACGGGCACCGCGGCCTCGACCGTCAACGTCACCGCCTGCTCGATCAACGTCTATCAGAACCTCAAGATCGGCATGGGCGTCTCAGGCACGAACATCCCGAGCGGGACCACGATCGTCGCCCTTGTCTCTGCCACCGCGTTTACGCTGTCTCAGGCGACTACCGGCGCCATGGGAACGATGACCTTTACGCCGATGACCATCGCGCTCAAGAGCGCCAAGGTCACGATCAACTCGAATGTGGAGAGCCAGGACGTGCTCGGTTCCGTCGCGCCGGCTGACTTCCTCAATAAAGAATTCAGCATTGAGGGAACGCTTGAAGCGATCTTGCAGAACGAGACCGATTTCAAGACCTTCTTCATGGGCACCAACAACAGCGGCTTTCCCCAGCCGTTGGCTATCTCCCTGGCGCTTACCAACACCGACGCCATCGCGGCGGGCTCGACCAACCCGTCGCTCACCCTCGACTTGGCAAAATGCACCATTCAAAAATACGGCACGCCATACAAGGTCAAAGACCTCGTCTATCAAAACATTTCGTTCAAAGCCTCATACTCAATTTCTGACACGTTGATGGCGAACATGGTGCTCGTCAACGACTACAGCAGCAGTTATTAACAGCCGCGCTTGCGCTTTTCCAGGCCTGTTGTACATTGACGGCATATGATACTTTTCATCCCGGTTATTATTGGTGGACTCTTCGTAGTAGGCTACTTGCTCTTTGGGTTCATCTACCTCGCGTTCCTTATAGCACGCGGCATTATCAATCTCATCAAACGAGTATGACAGATCGCGAAACTGTGTCTTTGGTAACCCCCGCCGGGAACACGGTGGTGTTGTACTCCTACCTCACCGGCCGTGAAGTCACGGAGCTGAAAGCGGCGCAGTTTGCTTCCGTGAAGATGCAGATGAGCGACCCTGCGAGCAAGAAATTTGATGCTCCAAATTTCGATGGCTCGATCGTCGTTACCAAAGAGCTCGACGAGATGAAAAAATTCGTGGTGTCTCTTAATGACGACACGGACAATCCGGTTGAAAAGCTGCTCGATCTCCCCTCGACCGAGTACGAAGCCGTGCTCAAAGAAGTGGAGAAACTCAAAAACCCTACGACGCCGGAGGAGTCCACGCAGCCTGGCAGCGATACTTCTCAAACGGCATAGTCGAATTTGAAATTCAGCTCGTCGCCGTCCTCTGCCGGGAAATGGGATGGGACTACGAGCAATACCTCAACCAGCCGCCATGGTTCGTTTTTATGCTGTTGGAGCTGTTGAGAGCCGAAAATCGGCACGCCAGCCGTACTGTACAATAAGGGAGTGAACAACACTCAGCTACAAATCGTCATCAGTGTTTTAAACAACGCGGCCGATCAGCTCTCCGAGGTCGGCTCTCAAATTGCCGACCTTGCCGACCAGACTTCGACCAGCGCTTCGGAGATGTCCGACAGCATGGCGGACGCGGGAGATGCCATCTCGACCATGACGGAGCAGACCGACGCTGATCTCCAGGCGCTTGCTGACGCCTCGGTCGCAGCTACGCAATCGTGGATGGGCGCGATGAGCGATATTGAGGAAACCGCGAGCGCCGTTCCGGCTTCGATCACGAGTAGTTGGGCAAATCTTTCAGATGTCAGCGCTGAAACCGCGGCACAGGTCAGCGAGCAATGGGCTGCCGCTTCGGCCGCCGCCGAAACCGACTTGGCTGACATGCTCTCGGAGGCGGACACGCAGTTTGCGAAGACCGCGGCCGTCGCGGAAACCGCCGGTGAAGAGATGGAATCGAGCATCAGCTCCGTCGGCGGAAAATTTCAGGCTGTCGGTATTCAAGCCGGCCTTATTGGTGCGGCATTCTTCGCGCCAGTGGTAGAGTCGGTTTCTGATGCTGCGGATAAGACTCAGGCACTCGCCGAAGGTCTCAACACGATCAACAACATCATCAACACGGCGTCAGGACCGAACCCCGGTGCGGCGACGCAGATCGCCAGCCTTACGGCACAGATCAACGCCCAACAGGCATCGATCGCGGAAGACGACGCAGCGTTGCAGAAATGGACCGGCACCACCGCTGAAGTCGGCGCGGCACACGAAAAGGCAGCCGCGAGCATCGCAACCGCCAACATCAACATCGCCAAGCTGCAAGCTGAATTGACGCCGCTCACCTCGCAGGAAGACCTTGTGGGACAATCGGCACAAGGCATCTCAAACAGCTTTTCAGCGCTCGCGACACAGAACACCAATCTCGGCATCTCCTTCGAGGACAGCTACAATGCGCTCGTCGCCTTCCTTGACCAGACGAAGAATGTCAGCGACGCAACGGCGATGTACGGGGCGGCGGTTGACCTCGTAGCGTCAGGCAAAATCCCCGACATGACCACTGCGGTTCAGGACGTAACCCAGGCCTTCAACGGCATGGGCCGTGGATTACAGCAGGTCGTCCCGGACATGCGCGATGGCGTTTCGGGCATGACCGCCATTAACGAAATCACCGCATCGCTCGCCGGATCACCTGCCGTCGCCTTACAGCAATACAACACGCAAATGGCCGCGCTCGGCCAGCATACAAACGATCTCGGTGCAGCGATGGCGAATGGGTTGTTGCCACAGCTCACGCAGTTTCTCACCACCGTCAACGAGATCATCGACAAACTCACAGAGTGGTTCACCGCCCACCAAAAGGCTGGAGAGGTGCTCCTGATCTTCATGGGCATCGTCGGTGGTGCCCTGATCGTGCTGGGCGCCATTCTCTTGCCGCTGGGCATGCTTATCATCGCGACCGAGGCGCTCAACACAGCGCTCGCGCTGCTCGGCATCACCGCTGGCGTCACGCTCGGCGCGGTGATGCTTTATATCGGCGTCTTCATCGCGATGGCGGCGATCGTCGCGCTCGTCATCGTCTACCACCAGCAAATCATCGACGCGATAAAGGCCGCATGGGATGCCATCGTCAGCTTCGTCCAGGATCACTGGCAAGCAATCCTCAACATCCTCATGCCGGGCATGAGCACCCTCGTCGCATTCCTCTTCGACAACTGGGGCACCATCAAAAACGACGTTGAAACCGCCTGGAACGCGATCGAAAACTTCATCTCCGGCATTTGGAACAAGATCGTCACCGACGCGCAAACCGCCGTCACGACGATTCAAAATCTCCTCAACAAGCTCATGGCTCCGATCAACGCCGTTACCGGCACGCTCAGCAGCATCAGCAGTACGCTCGGAAACGCCGGCAGCGCCGTTGTGAGCGCGCTGCCTCACTTTGCGACCGGCGGCATCGTTAACGGCCCCACACTCGCGCTCGTCGGAGAAGCCGGGCCAGAAGCTATCATCCCACTTTCGGCTTTCAATGGCGGCCCGTCGCTCGGAGGCGGTGGCGGCGGTATTGCCGGTGGCATCACCATCAACATCAATGGGGGTTCGTATCTCAATCAGGGTGGCGCGCAGCAGATCGCCCAGGCACTCGCTACGATGATCGGGAGGCAGCTCAAGTTAACGACCGTCTAAGGAGGTATGCAGAAAGGGACTACGCACTCCGAAGAAACCCGCCAAAAAATGCGACTTGCCAAGCTCGGTAAGAAACGCTGGCCCCATACCCAAGAAACAAAACGGAAAATGAGTCTCGCCCAAAAAGGGCGTCCTCGACGCTCGGGCTGGCATCACTCCGATGAATCAAAGCAGAAAATACGTCAGGCCCTTGCTGGAAGACCGAGTGGCCGCATTCCCTGGAACAAGGGACGCACGGGTGTGTACTCCCGAGCTGTTCGCCGTCGCATGAGTCGTAGTGCAAAGGGTAAGCGACTTTCGGACTCGACGCGAAGAAAAATCTCTGAAGGTTTGAGTGGGCCAAAATCTCCGCGTTGGCGCGGCGGCATAACCGAAGAAAATCACAAAATTCGGACGAGTCTTCAATACCGACTGTGGCGCGACGCTGTCTTTGCTCGCGACGGCTATCAATGCGTAATAGGTGGCAAAGCACATGGTAGTGATCTCGAAGCGGATCACATCAAGCCTTTCGCACGCTTCCCGGAACTCCGCCTAGAGGTCTCGAACGGACGAACGCTTTGTAAGACTTGTCATCGAAAGACAGATACGTGGGGTAAAAAATCTGCTGCCTAAATATGCCTGCGTACACCTCTTCAATACAGGTTTTGAACGGGACGCACGACATTACGAGCATGTGTGAATTCGATTCCACTTTTAATGTACAGGCGGTTTTGACCAAGGAAAAAGGTCAATTTTGTTGGAACATCAAAGTACCTGCTGCCCCAACTCTCCCAGCAAACTTCCCCGTCATCGGTGATACGATCTACGTCAACTACACGATCAACGAAAACACGGTGCTTATCTTCGGCGGCACGCTTGTTACGAGCGAACCCATTGTCAGCGGCGGCGTGGTCCTTCTCTACCAGATGACCGCGATGGATTGGGGATATGCTCTCGACGCACAAGTCGTAAAAGCGAGTTACGCAAACGAGGACCCACACGACATTGTTGTCAGCCTCATGGAGACCTTCGGTCCCGCCGGCTTCACGACCAATCACGTTCAGGTCGGCAATTTCCAAGTCTCTACCATCCAATTCAACTACCAGCAGCTCAGCAAGGCCCTACAGGCGCTCGCTACGCAGATCGGCTGGGATTGGTACATCGACCCGAATAAAGACCTTCACTTCTATTTTGCGGAGGGAAACGCTGCAACGAGCTCCGAGATCATCGAAGCCCCTATCGTCATCGACGACACGACCGGCGATATCGAGTGGCCGACGCTCGACGTGCAGATCGACATCACCAACATGAAAAACGCTGTCTACGTGGTAGGTGGCACATACCAAAAGGATTTCGTCCTTGATCCAAATCCAAATGCGACCCCGCCGCAATACTCTCCGATCGACGTGTACAAAACCGATGGCGTTACACTGGCCTATCCGCTTTCCTATTCCTATGACGAAAGTTCACTAACGATCACGCTCAACGGTGTGGGGCAATCGATCGGAACGGCGCAAGTAACCGATCCCAGCACTGTTGATGTCCTCTATGACGATTCCGGCCGGTTTATTCAATTCACAACCACGCCATCGGCTGGACAGACGATCGTGGTGCAGGGCGAAGCGAACGTGCCAATTCTCGCCTATGTCACGGACCAGGATTCGATCAGCACATACGGTATCCGGGAAGATGCGATAAACGACACGAAGATTCTCAGCGTGCAGCAGGCGCAGGAGCGCGCGCAGGCTGACATCGATATGTTCGGTGATCCTGTCTATACCGTCAAATTCAACACAATATCACCTTTCACGAACCAGCTTTCGATCGGGCAACAAATAACGCTCAACTCCGCGAAGTTCGGCGTCTCCAACAAACTCCTCATCATCAAACAGATCAATTTCGTCGCGCGAACTCCGACACAGCTCGAAGCCCAGGTTCAATGCCTTGGCAGCGGCAGCGTGACCTACAACGACATTATGCTTCAGCTTTTGCAGCAAAGTCTCGGCTCAGAATCCACTCCTGCTTCTACCGTTTTGCAGACCCTTATCCCCATCGATGAGGAAATCGAAATCACCGATGCTGTTACAATAACGGGAGCATCACGACCCTACGTATGGGGACCGGTCGCGGCACCGCTTCAATATTCCGAAGGTGGCGCGACCTACGGCTCGTTTGGGTACGGCAGCGCGGCGTACGCAAGCGGTCTGCCTTACGCCGACGATGCCGCGACAACCGCCTCGACCGAACTCGTTTGGGGTTTCTTCACGTGGTCGTAGCCATCTATGCAATCACTTCAACGTAAGCGTCCGGTCCGGGACGTGAGGGTTGGTGCTCGGCTAGGGCTCGCGGGTGACGTCGTGATGTCAGCGACGATGCTCAACCGGTTCCGGATTGGGCGTAGGGCGCTTGGGCGAAGGTGATGCCCATGGCGCGGAGCCGCTCTTTGCCGCGGATCGTCAGGTCGGTGATCATGGCGAACTGCTCACGGCTTTCGGCGACGTAAGCCTTGATCTTGTAGCGCGTGGCCCAGGGCGTCTCGGCCGCGACGATCGTCACTGGCGTGCCCGGTTTGCGGAAGCTGCTTGCATCGCCGATTTCGGCCAGGGCGTCGCGCACGGCGGCGCCGTCGTGGTCGGCGTGAAGGTAGAAGTCGGTGACGCAAAGCAGGCTCTGCTTGCCGCCGCTGGCGTTGAAGACGCTGGCCGACCAGAGGCGGGCGTGCGGGATGATCACCTCGGTATCGTCGGCCGTCACGATGTGCACGGCCCGCGTGCCGATCATCTTGACCTCGCCATAGGTTCCATCGAGCTCGATCCAGTCGCCGGGCTGGTAGGTGTTCTCCAGGATCGTCACGACGCCGGCGGCGAGACAGCTCACGTAGTCCTTGAGCCCGAAGGCGAGCGCCAGCCCCACGGCCGCGACGAGCGCGACAACGTCCTCGAAGTTCGGCTCGACCAGGATCGGAACGATGATCGCGACGGCGGTGAGCCCGATCAGCAGCCGGGCGATGGGTGACGCTCGCAGGATCAACAGCCGGCGGTGCGAGGGCGCGCTTTCGGCGGTATGGCGCACAATCCAGCGCACTCCTTGGATGAGCACATGGCTGCCGACCAGAACGACGATGATGAGGAGAACGTGGCCCCAGGTCAGCTCTCGTAGAAAGCCCACATGACCGGCTTCATTCATGGCGTTCCCCTTTCGACAGGTCCGGCCTCTTCGGGGTGCCGTCGATGGTCAGGCGGCCTCCGGCCGGAGATTGATCGGCGGCAATCGCCACGGCATCAGTTCGTCGATCCGGCTGATCGGGTGCCCGTCGGCGATCCTGCCGAGCGTGTCCTTGAGATAGGCTTGCGGGTTGACGCCGTTGAGCTTGGCCGTCTGCACGATCGTGTAAAGGGCCGCGGCGCGCTCGCCGCCGGTGTCGGCGCCGGCAAAGAGGTAGTTCTTGCGTCCCAGCGCGATGCCGCGCAGCGCGTTCTCGGCGATGTTGTTATCGGCTTCGAGGCGGCCGTCGGCGAGGAAGCGCGACAGCGCTTCGCGCCGCTTGAGCGCATAGCGGAATGCCTCGGCCAGCGCCGACTTCGCCGACAGCTTCGTCACCGTCGTGTCCGACCATTCGAAGAATGAAGCGAGCAGCGGTGCCGTCGCGGTGCGGTGCGCCACGCGCTCGGCGGCGGGCGCGAACTGCGCCTTAACCTCGATCGCGTAGAGTGCGGCGATCCGGTCGAGCGCCGTCTTGGCGACCGGCGACTTGGTAGCCTCCCACACGTCGAAGAACTTGCGTCGGCAATGCGCCCAGCACGCCACTTCGGTGATCTGCCCTGGCATCGTGCGGGCTCTATCGTAAAGCGCCTCGAACCCGGCATAAGCGTCGGCCTGGAGAAAGCCGGTGAACCGCGCCAGATGCGCGGCCGGATGCGCCCCGCCGCGGTCGGCGCTGTAGAAGAAGGCGGCGGCCGGTGGATCGCTGCCGCAGAACGGCCGATCGTCGCGCACATAGACCCAGAGCCGCCCGGTCTTGGTCCGGCCGAGCCCGGGCGAGAGCACCGGGACCGGCGTATCGTCGCCGTGGATCTTCTCGGCTGCGAAGACATGCCGCCGAATCCCGACGACGATCGGATCGAGCAGCCAGGCCGCCTGTCCGACCCAATCGCACAGGGTCGAGCGGTCGAGATCGAGCCCGTCGCGGGCGTAAATCTCGCTCTGCCGGTAGAGCGGCAGATGATCGCAATACTTCGACACCAGGACATGCGCCAGCGTCGCCGGTGTCGCGCGTCCGCGTGGGGTCGGCATCGCCGCCGCCGGTGCCTGGGTGATCGCATCGCACGCCGTGCAGGCGTACTTGGGGCGGACATGCCGGAGCACCCGGAAGTGCCCCGGGACATAGTCCAGCACCTCGGTGACATCCTCGCCGAGCTTGCCCATCCCGGCGCCGCATGCGGGGCAGGTGCAAGCGCCGTCATTCTCCGGTTCGAGCACGATCTCCTGCCGCGGCAGATGATCGGGCAGCGGCCGGCGCTTGGGCTTTGCGCGCTCGACAGCCGAGATTGGGCGATCTTCGGCTCCGGCCGCGGCCTCCTCTTGCGCCGCGCCGGTCTCCAACTCCTCGAGTTGCAGCTCCAGCTGCTCGATCTGGCGAGCGATCCGTTCAGACGAGCGGCCGAACTGCATCCGACGCAGCTTGGCGATCTGGAACTTGAGCTTCTCGATCTCTAGGGCGCGCAGCTGGATCGCGAGCTGAGCCGCCCTTAGCTCCGAGGTTGCCGTCGCCAGCTCGGCCTGGCAGGCCAGCGCAAAGGCTCGCAACGCTTGCGGATCGGCGGGCAGGTCGGCGGTGGCGAGCGACATGGCCGACCCTAGCAAAGCCGCGCCTCTCGAACCAGAATCTGATCCGAATCGCTGCCCTGTCAGACCAACAATGGTTGCCGCGGTAGTGGCGGTGCTACGGTTTTGCGCCAGTCCATCGCCTCGATCAGCAAGGCCAGTTGTGCCGGCGTCAGGGTCGTCGCACCCTCGACGATCGGTGGCCAGATGAAGCGGCCCTTCTCCAGCCGCTTGGCGAACAGGCACAGCCCGCTGCCATCCCAATAGAGCGCCTTCAGATAGTCTCCCCGCTTGCCGCGGAACAGGAAGAGGTGGCCGCTGAACGGATCGGCGCCGATCACCAGCTTGGTCTTGGCCGCCAGCCCGTCAAAGCCGTTGCGAAGGTCGACCGGGCGGCAGGCAAGAAACACCTTGGTCCCCGGCGCCAGGCTGATCACGCCGAACCCTTCATCGCCCGCAATACCCGCCGCAACGCCTTCTCGCTCACAAAGGCGTCGACCCGCACCCGCGCGCCGCTCGGCAGCTCGACCTCGATCATGCCGGTGCGCCGGGATCGCTCCGGTGATCGGGCATCTGCGGGTGCCGCCAGCAGCGGCGGCCGATCGTCATTCTCCCGGCCGATCACGCCAATCGGGACGAACTCCGTGGGCTCCGTCGTCCGCAATAACCCGGCAGCAGCCTTCCACGCCGATCGCCAGTTATAGAGCAGACTCTCGGACACCTGGTGCCGCCGGGCGACAACCGCCACCTTGCCCCCTGCGGCCTCGACTTCAGCAAGCAGCGCCACCTTCTCCTCGGCCGTCCACTTCCGGCGCCGCTCGACCCGCGCCATGATCTCTACATCCGCCAAACAAGCCTCCTTCTGGAGCTACAGAAGGAATCCCCAGAGGACGCCCAGGATCAGCGATCACAGCCCCCCGCGCTACACGTCCAAGACCGGACGCTTACACTTCAACTCAAAGAACGGCCGTTCAAGATCAGCGGCAAAATCAAAATCGACACCTATCGAGCCGGGTTTGTTGAAGCTATCACGCCATTCCTAGAACAACTCAAAGCCTTGCGCACCGGAACTGTATTCGCCCCGGTGGAGTACGCCGTCGCCGCTCACGATCTCGCCGAACGCATCGCGCACCTAAAAGCCGCCTATCACGTCCGCACCGCGGTAGAGTGCTCCAACCTCGTCATGGACAGCCCGAACTACGGCATCGACCTCATCATCCAGCGGATGATCGGGATGAACACCTACTCGCTCAACATTCTCTACGGCGAGATCGGCACCGGCGCGACCGCCCCGTCGCTCGCCGACACCGCGCTCGCGTCACCAACCAACCGCGCCGCAGTCGGGTTTCAACAGGACTACGGTTCAACCGACGCCGTGTTCCAATTCTTCTTTTCTGACTCCCAGCTCGCAGATCAGACGTACAACGAGTTCGGCACGTTCGTGGATGGCACTTCAACGATCGGGTCCGGGCAAATTTTCAACCACGCGATTTTATCGCCCGCTTATGAGAAAATTTCGGGACAGGACACAACAATCCAGTGCGCCTTCAGTTTTGCTAATTCCTAGGTGTATGTCATTACCAAAAGGGTATCACCACTCAGAAAAAACAAAGCGAAAAATCGGCGCGGCAAACGCCATTCGACGACTTGGCACTCACCATACCGAACAAACTAAAGCTAAGTTGTCTGCCGCCGCAAAAGCGCACGGTTTTGGAGGACTTAATGAATATCACGGCAGCGCTCAGCACCGTTTGGTTGCTCGGAAAAATTGGTTAGGCAAAAGAAACCCCCGATGGCGTGGAGGCGTTTCACGCGCCGAAACCCGTCGAAACTGGATCAATCGAAACCGAGACCGACTTCGCTTCTATTACAAACTGCGCAAAGCGCGGGTGAAAGGTGCCAAAGGAACTCATACGTACGATGAATGGGAGGCGCTCAAAAAGAAATATCGCAATAGATGTCTATGTTGCCGCAAACGTGAACCTGCTATCCGCCTAACTGAAGATCACATCAAACCTATTTCTAAAGGCGGCTCAAATTTCATCCAAAATATTCAACCCCTATGTCTTCCGTGCAACATGCGGAAGGCTACACGCACAATCGATTATCGGCCGAGCGCGTTACAATCATAACGTATGCGCAGCCAACAAGTCGCACCAGGTCAGCAAGGCTTCGCTCAACAGTACGGGTCTTTGAGAGATGACGCGCGCGGCGGGAGCTTTCTACTGGCTCAGCAGATGCTCGGTTATTTCTCCCTCTCTAATGAGCCAGCCGACGGCGACGCCATCACCTTCGACATCAATGGCAACAACATCGTTCTAACAGCAAAAACGACGCTCGGCTCGACCGCGGGTCAGGTGAAAATCGGCGGGAGCGCAGCAGCATTCGTTGCCAACTGCGTCGCCCTTTTGCAGCAGCCGCAGACCACAACCTCTACAGGCGTCGCGCTCTCGACCGCCGACCAACAGCTCTTGAGCTACCTCACGTTCGCGGTGCCAGGCAGCGGTACAACGCTGTACGCCATGAACAACAATACAAAGCTCTACGCGCCCTTGAGCAGCTTCACCGGCTCGACAACGACTTCCGGCAATAGCTGGACCGCTCAAACGATGCAGCTCTACATCCACAGCGGCACCGTGTACGTCAACGGCACCCGTGTTCTATGGACCGGCGGCTCGACCCCGACCGTGACTGGGCCGGTATCCAATCCGCGCATCGACGTATTGACCATCAACAGCAGCGGCGCGCTCGCGTGGACCACGGGCACCGAGGCGTCTTCCCCGTCCGCTCCAACCTATCCGGCCGATAAGGTAGCGCTCATCGAGCTCTACAACGTCGTCAGCGAGACAGGGCTCTACGACAACGAAAACCAGCAGAGCGGGCAGGGGTACGTCTACAATGATGTCCGCCCGATCATTGGCCAGATCCTCAATCCCTCCGCTATCCCTGACTCGCTTATTCCCTCGTCTGCCAATTCCCTCGACCTCGGAAGCGCGAGCTTTCCGTGGCGCAACATCTACGGCAACGGCGCAAACATCACCGGCCTTAACACGAGCCGGGCCGTGCAATCGTTCACGGCCGGCGGCACCATCAACGCCTCCACCACGCCGCAGGCGGTCTACGTCAAGTCGGCCGACGGCAAAGTCTACGTCGCCGATGTGGGCGCCGACGAGAGCGCCTACAAGTTCATCGGGTTCGTGGGCGACGGACAGAACGTAAGCGCAAACGCCAGCGTGAACGTGACGATCGGTGGCTACCTGGCCGGCTTTTCATCGCTCACCCAGGACGGCTACTACTACCTCAACAGCAGCGGCGCGATCTCCACAACACCGGATACCACCCGGCCGCTCAGGGTCGGCTTCGCCGTCTCCACAACCGCCATCATCGTCGTTTTCGGGCAGAGAATTCGTTACGTGACCGACTCCTATTCCGGGACTGCCGGCGCGACCCACACCATCACCTGCGGATTTCGGCCGCGCTTGGTCGTGGGCCTAGTCAATGGCACCAACAGCACCACGGCTATCTCGCAATTCCAAGCGAACGAACTTAGTTCTGTAAGCTCTCAGATAGAGGGCAATGCGCCCAAAATCTACACCGGGCAGATCGGAGAAATGTACGACACAAGCGCCGTAGCGTACCGTCTCGTTACGCTTGGTTCCTTCACTGACACCGGCTTCTCAGCCACGTACTCGGCTTCCACCGGCTCTTGCACGGCGAGCGTCGAATTCATCATCTATGGAGAATAACCCCACCTTCAAACTCACGATCTTGGCAAACAACGAAGCCGGCACCTGGACCTCGTGGAGCGCCAAAAAAGCGGCCATACAAGCGTTCTACGCCCCAGTCTGCACTTTGGACATCTCGGTCATCCCAACGCACCTCACGCCTCAGTTTTCGCCGTATGAGCCCGCCTCAGGATCGAGCTTTGTCTACCGCGTTGATGAAACTTGGTACGAAGAGAACGTCCTCCCATATGCCGAGGGTGCCGATATCGTCATGTTCGTGGTCCCCCCGACCGACCACACCGTCGTCTGCATGATGGGGCTCGCGGTCTACAGCGACCAGCTCAAAGAAACGACCGTCTTTTCCGACGAGATCAGCCACACCTATGCGAACGTCAACGGGCAGAATGTCGATCAGGGCGAGACCGCGGTCGTCTACGCCTGCCATGAACTGTCCCACATCTTCTACGACATGCTCGCAAAGACGGATAACACGCACCAATATTTTTTTGCGGGAACTCCTCAAAAAGTGCTGCCCGAGTTCGACTTCAACGAGCAGCTTCTCACTTGGTACCAAAAAGTCATTCCAGAGATGCAGGCGTGGCTCACTGCACTCAAGGCGCGCCAGGCTACCTCGACGCCATGACCCCGCAGCAAAACTCAGTTCTCAACACCCTCAAGGCCCAGCTCATCGCTGCGCTTGGTATACTTGAAGGCATGGAAACGCCGGCCCTCAACTTTCCACCGATGATCCTCAAATGGATGGCCGCTGTTTCCCACTGGGAAGGTGCGAATCCAACGCTCTACAATCCCGGAAATTTGAAATTCTCAACCCTTACAGCTTCTTGGGGAGCTACGAAGGGACCGGCCGCATCAGACGGTGGCTATCTTTGCCAGTTCAAAACACTCGAAGCGGGGCAATTCGCTTTGTGCAGCTTTCTCCAGCTCGGCTGCGAAGATCAGCTTGTTGCCTTCCATGCGCCCGAAGCTCGTACCCTTGCGGGCTTTACCGTCGTCTACGCCGGCAACCCCCCGCAAGGATATATCGATGGCATCGAAGAGATGCTCGGCGTCCCCGGAACCACTCAGATCAGCACCTTCATGTCGTAAAGGTCGGATTTATCCATCAACCAATCTCTATGAGTACTTCACAAATCATCTCACTCGGCGCCGCCGGACTTCTTCTTGCGGGCTCCGTTCTTTCGGCGCTGTTCGGCATCGAAAGCTGGGGCACGGCAATGGTCGGCATTACCGCGGCAGTTGGCGTTCTCGGCATTCACCCGAACTTGCCGACGATTAGCAGCTAAAGATAATCCGAGTTAGGTCCCGTGCGAACGTGACGGAGAAAGCGCCGTGTTTGGCGGCGCTTTTTTTCCTCGTCTTTAAAATTTATTATTAGCCCGCAGCCTTAAACTGACCGTATCCGGCGGCCGGCCTGGAATTCCATCGAATCTCACTGCAAGTTCTGTCGTATTCGTCGTTGCGCATTTAAAATCGCCATAATGCCCTTGATTATAATCCGCCTGCGCCTCCTTGAGGCATTCAGTTATCTTGTCGCCGGCATAGCCATATTGCTGCCCGAACCTAAGAAGATTGTCCCGATATTGAACCCAGCTCGCATCCAGGGTATTTGACCCCTTCGCCTTAATCTCGAAAAGGGCACCCACAAACTGCATATTAGTCTCCCCAGCGTTAATAACTAACGATGGGGTTTCGAAAGTGCATTCAGCCTGTCCAGGCCATCAACTGCACACTTTGCGTCCGGAGGCATGCTCTCCCGCAGCGCTTTCTTCAAAAACTCTTTGTTTAAATAGGTCTGGCTTTCGGCTGCCGTGGTAATCGCCAGCATCACAGTGATTATTACTACGAATTTTGATGTACACCACCGTATTATTATCATGACTTAGTCCCCTTGACTGGCGTTACCCTACCAGTGGTTACCTTGTCGATCAACTACCAAACCGCCCCTACCTCGATGATGATCCGAGGCAGACGAAACACTATGTGGCAGACATACTGTGAAGCCGAGCCTTTCTCGTGAGTGAGCTTAGAAGCTTTGCAAGCACCGAGAGACGGAGCATTGGAAGCTTTTAGAAGCTACAGGGCCGTGAGTGCTTCTTAGAGAGTGATTTATGGGCGGCTGGGCTGAACTTTCGTTCACTCCCCGCATGGATGCGCACTTTGCTGCGGGCGCCCAGCAGTCCACAAACCACTTCTTTTCGCTGAGATACAGATCAGAGCTGCGGAGACGGGCGGTCGGTCTTTTTCCGCAGTTTCGCATCTATACCCCAACGCTCCTTTGGTGATTGGCTTGTGGGGAAAATGATGGTCCGTAAGTACGAACGTTGTGCACAACAGTACTCTATAATCCATCTTTCACCGGGCTATTCCCCCAACAACCAACCACCCTTTTTGTTTAGCAGAGGAAGTTTATCCTGCATCCCCTGAGAGCAGTTTCGTATGTCTGTGACAGAGAACAACGCAAAAACCCGCAGGGTTGCTGCGGGCGATTGCGGCTTATGCAAGAAAGCCGCCGGTGCTCATGTTGCATGAGCCGCCGCGGCTGTCTTTCACATTCAACAGAATGATCGAGCTTTCTTGCATAAGAATACCGTACCACGGCTGAAGCGCAAGTGAAGCGCTGAGACCTGTGGAAAACTCAATAGCAAGACAGTTTGTTGTTGACATGATCCACCAGGCCGCCATGCGTACAAACGAGCGGCCGTAATGCTTCCAAATCATTTGGTCCGATCATCTTTGACCAGGGCAGCGCGGTGCAAAAGGCTTGGTAGCTTTGATAGTCATAACTTGCCCGCCCTCGATCTCCAAACCCCGGCGGTCGCATCGCCAGTTCTTTGGTAATAGTGTCGCAGTCATTGCGGGTTAGGTAGCCTTGCTGAGCCCATGCCGAAATACTCATAAAAGACAAGATCACGACGATCGATTTCATCCTCCGAGAATCACTCTCTGCTGTTCCTCCGGCAACTCCGAGATCAATTGCCGGAGTATGCCGACATCTTCACTCTCATCATCAAATGCCTCTTTGACAATCATGAATCGTTCACTGGGGCTAAGGCGATAAAACATCCGACGTATTTCCTTTAGAGCTTCTTTCTCATCTGCGGCTTCCATCAGCGCTTTTGCCATCAGGCGATGCCCTTCAGAAAGCGACGCCAACCGTTCTGGAGTCATATTTCTCCAAATGAACTTTTTCGCCGTATCGAAATCTAGTCTATCAGTTGCTACAATGCCCACCTTCGGGAGTTTCAAATCGTCTCGGAGCATCCCATCGACCTTTGCCTTATCCGATGGAATAATGTCTTTCAAAAGAAATCCTGACCATCGGTCGTAAAACGCTTGAGCGGTGTGAGGCGCACCTGCTTTTCCCAACATCACAGCTAGATTTATAATAGCGCCGCACTTTTTTCGGTCGGTGGTTTCGTCGTTAATGATCTCTTCGCAAACTGCAAGGAACCCTTCAGGGTCGGTCATTGCGCGAATTGCGAAGTCTCGCTCAAATTCCTCGTCTGACATCTACCCCCCCATACGCTCTGCATTATCTAGCGGAATCTTACCTTCTTACTACACTACTCTCTGTTTCCATATCTGGCTACCATACGCGCAGCTCCGCGCGCCGCATAAACCCGAGCTATTCCGTCAATTCGCGCGTGGCTTCCAGCCCCGACTTCTCCTGCTTCTGGTTGGTGTTTACTGTTCTTCACGTCCCGTGATCCCTGCGGGGCCAACGGAAAACGAACAGCCCAAAGATATAAATGACAACATCGCTAACGCTCGTCGTCCTTTATCCTTTGTTCTGTTCGTTTTCCGTAAAGGACATAAATGTCCTTTTGAACATGTTTCCCTGCGGGCAAACAGTTCCAACACACAAGCAGGAGAAGTCGGGGCTATCCGCCCACGACGCTCATTGACGGGTCAACATTTCCAATGTCCATTGTTATCCACAATTGACAGTATGTCGTGATGACATACAATTCATACATTATCAGTTATCAATTTACTATGGACGTGCAAACAAAAATGTCTTTGCTCAGCGTCATCCATCACTACCTCACCGATGAAGAAAATCATTGGGAGGAGATTGGGAAGCCGGAGAACCACATCCGCAATGACCTGCGACGATTACAAGATTGGTTGGCGGAACAATAACCGACGGCTCAAGGAACAAAAGATATAAAGGACAGCTAAAGCCGTCCTTTATCCTTTCGTCCTTGAGCCGCTGATACGAATATGAACGACTACGAAGAACGACAGGAAGCGAAACGTGAGCGATTGCGGAAGGCAGCCGCGCGGCGCCGAGAAGAAAGTGCTCAGCTCTACAGCACCGGCAAACAGATGTTCGAAGCGATACCATTGGGGCAACCGATTCTAATCGGGCACCATAGCGAGAGAAGCGACCGTTCATATCGGGGACGTGCAAACAATAAACTCGATAAATCTTGGAAGCTTTTGAAGGAGGCCGAGGAACTAGAAAGCCGTGCGGACAATATAGGCTCCGGTGGTATATCTTCAATGGACCCCGATGCTATATCAAAATTGGATGACAAGCTTACGAAGTTGCAAGAAGCACATGCTTTAATGGTCGAACGCAATAAAGAAGCGCGTGCCCTCGGTCAGCAAAAGCCATATCCGAGTTGGCAGCTCCAAAACAGCAGCGCAAACATTCGCCGTATCCAGGACCGCATTACCGGACTTCAGCATCAGCAGACCCTCGCACCACACTGGAAGGACGGCGAAGGCTGGACGATGCGTGAGGATATTGCCGAGCATCGTATTCTTTTCACCTTCGAACAAATACCGGAAGAAAAGATACGGGGCATCTTAAAGGCGCGCGGCTTCCGCTGGTCATCAACTCGTAAAGCATGGGTGCGGATGCTAAACGGTAACGGGCGATTTGCCGCCGAACAGGTAGCCAAGTTCCTTTTTGGTTAGCGTATGCCCAAATGCATCAACTGCGGCGAGCCGGGCGAGAGCCACGAGTGGAAGATAGCCCGGCGCCGTGGGTGGTGCCTGATCGGAGATATGAAGTATCGTCCGCAGACGGATGCACCGAGGCCGGTCAACAAGTTTATTGGCAAGATCAATTACAAACGTAAAGGACATTAAACCCAGCCTAAAGTACAAAGACTATCGTACACCTTCGCTTCGCTTGGCGTCCGATAGCTTCGTCCTTTAGGCTCACAAATTGGCTATGAAGTATACACCACGAGTGAAGGGAACAAACGAGCGTCTTAAAATTATGAACCCGCAGTTCTCATCTGGGTTCCGGCACGGGTGGGGGCTAGGTTACAAGGGAACCGTAACTGACCCCGCGACTTCCAAGATTTACAAAATCTACGGGGCAGCGTGTGGCTTGCCGAAATGTCAGTGCGATGCGCTGGCTGTTCAGATCACTTATGGAGAAAAGCAATAACGACAAAGGCGGATTGCCGCCGAGCGAAAAGGTTTACTACGGGCAGCACAAAATCGAGGAACTTGATTACCTCACACCGGAATTCGCGCAAAGGCATCCGACCGCGATCTCACTTTTCACCGGAGCTGGGGGCGCCGCGCTTGGGGTTCGGCAAGCAGGATTTGAGGTGCGTGTCATGGTCGAGTGGGAAAAAGCCGCCGTCAATACGTTAAAAGCTAATTGGACGAAGTCCGGGCACGATACTTGGATCGATCGGCGGATTGCGGAAATCCAGGCCTTCGAGACGCGTTATCCGAACGGGCATCGGGGCGACTATAAGAAGGGTGAGAAATGGTCCGGACCTAATCGTAAAAGTCAGCGTGATGCGTTGGTCGCTACGCTTGAGAAGTGGAAAGCCCAGGGCTGGGGTCGTAAAGGGCGAAAAGGGAGCTGGTGGCAGGAGCGCGAACCCGTAATCCTGCACGCCGACATCACAAAACTTTCGACCGCCGATATCCTGAAAGCGGGAGATTTGCGTATAGGCGAAGCGACGCTTCTTGAAGGAGGTTTCCCGTGTCAGGGCTTTAGCATGGCAAACAACAATCGCGGAATGCACGATGCACGAAATTTCCTCTATCTCGAATGCGTCCGCGTCATCCGTGAAGCGCTGCCCCGGACGTTTCTATTGGAGAACGTGCCCGGTTTGATAAGTATGGAAAAAGGCAAGATCATCCGCATGATCGTGAACGACCTCGCTAATTCCGGCTACCAGGTGAATTGGGAGATTCTGAATGCTGCCGACTATGGAGTGCCTCAGCATCGAAAGCGCGTGTTCATCATAGGACGACGTAATGACGTGATGGTTTTTCCCAACCACGGAGACGCTTGCGTCCCACAGCTCCACATTGGCGGAGCAGCAGGACCGTTCCAACACCCATCTTGGTTTGAGAAGAAATACCCGGAGAAGACGCAGCTATCTTTATTCGACGCTCTGAAGGCGTATAATTGAACTACCCATATGGACCTAAAAGAATTCCAATCGTGCGGCAAATCCCGCGCCAAAATGCTCATCTACCTTATCGACAACGATCTCCTCACTGTATGAAACGCACCACCCTTTGGCTCACCAAACAGCAGGCCCAGCAACTTGCGAAGCTATCCAAGAAAACAGGCATCGGAATATCGGAACTTATCAGGCGCGCGATTGATGCGCTCCTGGCGGACCGCTCACCACGAAGCGGCGAAGTGAAGTCAGAAGCCTGATTACTGCGCGCTCTCCTCCAATTGCATATCGTATTCGCATGTCGCTGAGTTGTCCTTCATCACGTGCTTATCGTGCATGGTTATGGTATGGCCGCTGAGTTTGCCCGTAAAGTCCACAACATCGTAGGGAAAGACGCAATGCCCGCTGAAACTTCCATCGGCTCCCATAACAGTGGGCGCCGGCCCGCAGCTTGACCCTCCTTGCTGCGACGTGATGATGTTGTTTTGGAGCTTCAGCCGAAACTCTTTTGGATAGCAAATTCGGATATTGCCGTCGCCGCGCACGAAATGCCGGGTACCCATGAAATACCGGGCATCGTCGGCCCTCGCCTGGTCGCTAACAAACCCTGTAGCGCAAATAGATATTGCGATGACGGTTGCAAGTCGCACGTCAGTCCCCCTGTTAGGTCCCTCGTCTTATTAGTGATAGATTATCACGCTTTTTTCTGAAGCACAGTTCCTTTGTTTGGCCACAGCGCCGTTCCTCCGTCCCGGCCACGATCCTACCGGCGCAGGTGCGAGGGGCGGGTCAAGGCTCGCGAAGCGACCGAAGGCTTGTCCCTTGAGGTGAGCCGGGACCGGCGCGAGTATGGATGCAAACGGGGAGAAAATCGGCGATGAAAATCTGGTGCGCCGTGGCACTGACCATGTTGCTTCCACTAAGCTCCGCGCACGCCGACGTGCTCCAAACCGCGTTCGATGCGGTCAACGCGAGGCTGAAATTCCAAGGTGGGGGGCTCGTTCTCTTTCATGCGTCATGCCATCACCCTCTTGACCCCAATGATAACCGGGAGGTCGTGGGCTCTTCGACAGTTGTGTTCCTCAGCAAAACAGACCAAGCGGTGTTGATCAATACGGACCAATGCAACGGTGGTAATGGCAGCGGCCAACATCTCGTTGTCATTCAGAACGGCGAACCCAACGTCATCACCAATATCGGCATAGAGGACATGAACTTCTTGGCCGATCATATGTATGGCGAAGGCGATTCAATTTTCCTGTACGGGAGCCGGTGGTTACAGAATGATCCTCATTGCTGCCCATCAAGGAAGGCAACGCTTGAATACAACGTCAAGACCCAAGAACATAAGCTCACTCTTGTTCCGAAATAAGCCCTACTCCATCGCCTCACGTACGAAATCATTAAACTCATTCGTCTGCGGTACGAGCCCCCGGAGCTTCGCCAGCTCAACCGCATCATCATGGAGCGCCCTTTGCGGCACCTTGTCGGGGATGAGCAGCACCGCTTGCCGGAGTTTCTCCGGCAGCTCATCGAGGAAATTGACCCCGGCAATGAGCCGCTCCTGCCGTATCAGGCTGGCGTGCGCGTCACGGCCGTAGAACCCAAGATCAGACAAAATGATCTGGCCCTTGAATTGCGCGATCAGCAGCAGCCCCAGCACCAGGGCATCAAATTCTCCCAGCTCCGCCCGGTTGATGCGGGCCAGGATCACAGAGCGGGGATTGAACGAGAAATGCTTGTCGGAGCACAGCACGCGCCGGAGCACGGGTGAGGCGAGGAGATCGCCGACCATGCCCTGGACTTCCTCATCGCCCTCGACCGCATCCAGCCGCTTCGCTTCGAGGAGAGCCTTCAGGAGCGCCCGCTTGCCATTCCTGACCGTCAGTGTGTTCTCGCCCTGGGGATAGACGGTGTAGAGCACGTCCGCGATCTCACGGGCTTTGCGGTAGTCGATGTCTTCTAGCGGATTGAAACTGTGTTTTCGCGGATCGAAAATTATCGCGTCGGCGATCGTCGGTATGTCGTCGGATAGAAAAAGATAGCCGCTCTTTTTGCGCCGCTCATTTGCGGGCAACTCGATCTCCTTATTGAAGCCGATATATAACTTATTCATGGGCGGGAAACGCGGTCGAGTAGAGCCTGTGTGCGGAGCCAGGACTGCTCGCGAGGCGCTCCCGCCGCGAAAAAAGATCGACTACGGTAATTTTACCGTACCCGCTATCTTCTGCGACTTGCTATATGGCGCAGAGCTCGTACAAGTTGGCATGAGCGCTTCGCGAGGGCGGTAGTGGCACGTTTATCAATATGTCTCGTTGCGACCTTTATCCTGGCTGCTCTGGCATCTCATTCCTATGCCGATGGCGAGATCGCGACTGGCGTGTATACCGGGAAGATGTGGGACGGGACTCTTATCGAGCTCGCTATAACGTCAGTGGATGCAAGCGGCGCACCGCACGGTACGATCTCTTACACGCACGCGAATGGCGGCTTTGAAGGTCCTTACTCATTCAATGCGAGCTTAAAAAACGGTTCTATCCAGCGGGGAGACGCGCAAAGAATGGGCGACAATTTTCTCAACATGCATCCTTGCGGAGACGCTATCTGCACTCACCATATTCACCATGTCATCTCAGTGCACGGGGCGAACGAGCGTACGTATTCGGATGATCTTAAATTGAAACGACAGAACTGAACCGCTATTTCGTGATCGCGCGCCGCAGTTATCGACTAAACCGTTCTGCGATCACCTGCGCTAACGAGGTACGCCGTTTTCGGGCGATCGCCGCGATCTTCTTATATGTGCTCGGATAAAGGCGCGCCCGAGCTGTCGCGTATTCGGGTTTCTTCATGGCCGCAGGATACCACGGCTCTGATTTTCGCGCATTTGCACTTATCCACATGTGCCCGGCTTGTGCCCTTGCGCGTCCACAAGCGCTTGGTAAAATATACGCAGATACAAAGAAGCGGTGCGCCGTAAACCCGATACTCGGCTGGACGTGCGTGGGAGACTTCGGGACAGTTCACTCCACGTGGCCGCTTCAATGTATCTTTGATCTTTGAAAACCACATAGCGAGTTACATTAATAATCGAGGTGCGTGGGCTGCTGGAAATTGCGCCTGCTATGGAAGGTACGCGTACGTTCTTGCAGCAATAGCAGGCGGAACGATGACGATCCGTTTCCAGCCGCCCGCGCATCTCACAATCACAAACAACCAAATGAAAGATTTTCTAGTAATCTTCATCATAGTGTATCTCGCGGTCATTGCAGGAGCTTCATTGGCAACAGCATTGAACACCCAAGAAATAGCACATGACATCAATTCCTTATCAGCTAAACAAACAAACCAATGAAAAAACCACACGGCATCCGCATCTTCCGCTTTGAAGGCATGGAAGTTGAGGTCGGCCGCTCCATCAAAGAGTATCGTGAACGTGTACAAGCTGAAGTCAGCAAGCGTGTGGCGAAGATCGTTAACAGCCACATCGCTAAGCTCACTACGCTTCTTCTCGTAACGACGTTCTTATCAGCCCACGCAATATACGTATGATTGTCGTCTCAGCACTCAGTCTCATTATCGGGACAGCGTGCATAAGCCTCGCGGCAGTTGATCTCTCAGAAGGATACAGAGGCTGGATCGTGGGAGCGTTCTTCGGGGTCGCAAACTTAATAGCATTCGTTATCGGCCTGCACACATGGAACTAACCACCGCCGCCATCCGCGGCATCGGCATCTTCAAAGACGCAAACCTGATCGCAATCGTCGTAGAGAACGGCAAGCCTGTTCACTACACCGTCTCCGAAATGGGCAACAAGGAGATGGAGGAATTGTACGAAGTCAACGTGGCCCAAATTAAAAACTAACCGTTACGCGCTATGCGCTGCTCGTCTTTCGATATGCCGTTCGTAACGGGGCATCGGCGAGCGGCGCAGAGTGATCAATCCAATCTATGA
>Ga0206803_1075_pt1 | contig 22900 bp, 20 predicted proteins | sample Alteio_BWOrgCont_61_FD_152909 | JGI IMG/M metagenome (GOLD analysis project Ga0206803, IMG submission 152909) | Enriched cells from forest soil in Barre Woods Harvard Forest LTER site, Petersham, Massachusetts, United States -... | ecosystem: Environmental > Terrestrial > Soil > Temperate forest >... | reverse complement strand
CTCGCCAAACACTTCGGGAAGAGACCCTGTCTCTTCCGCGCTGTGCACCATCGCAATGTATATCTCGTCAAAAGTCGTCGGATAGATCTTAAGAGCGCTAGAAAAGCTCTGCCCTTGTTTGAGGCGGTCGATAATGTCGATGAGAAGAGCGTGGCCGGCACCCTGCCGGTATTTCTCTTCGATTGTGACCATAGCGTCATAGAGCGGCAATCCCGCTTTGAGCATTTGTGCGAGTTCGCGGGTAAACGTAAGGCGGCGCTCAGCTTTCAAATGGGGAATAGAGCGCGCCCCATAAGCCTCGGAGGCAACTGTAAGCTCCATGACATAGATCTGGCGCGTGCGCAGCCGGTCTTTGGCGACAGCCAGGGAGTCGGCCTCGACAATCCCGCTTACCTTTCTACCGTCTTCGCTAAGGGCCTGATATCGAAATAGTGGCATGTTTACCCCTAAAAGCCATCATTGCCGCGGCTTACCCGCAGCACTTCAGCTGTCGAAGTGATGCCGCTTTGCACAAGCCATGCGCCTTCACTGCGCAAGGAGGACAATCCCTCCTCCAGCGCGACTCTTTGCAGCTCAAGGCTATCCGCGCTTTTTAAAAGCTGCCGCTTAAGCCGGTGCGTGAGCGGCATGAGCTCGTAAATGCCATGTCTTCCTTTATAGCCGGCATGGAAACAGGCTTCGCATCCGCGCGCCCGGTATAAGGTCAACTGCCCGTCTTTGTTCTCTTCCAAACCCAGTTGCAGTAACTCGCTAGCTGTTGGGAGATACCCCTCCTTGCATTGCGGGCATAACTTGCGCACAAGGCGCTGGGCCAATACGCCGACAACTGAAGAAGAGAGCAGGTAGGGCTCGATACCCATGTCGACAAGGCGGGTGATCGCAGAGGGAGCATCGTTCGTATGCAGGGTGCTGAGCACAAGGTGGCCGGTCAGGGCCGCCTGAATGGCGATTTCTGCGGTTTCACGATCGCGGATTTCCCCAATCATGATGACATCGGGATCCTGGCGAAGGAGATGGCGCAGCCCTGTTGCAAAATCGAGTTTGATTTTCGGATTGACCCCCATCTGGGCCATTCCCTGCAATTTATATTCCACGGGATCTTCAATCGTCATGATGTTGATTTCAGCGGAATTGATATCGGAAAGGGCGCTGTAGAGGGTGGTGGTCTTGCCGCTGCCTGTCGGTCCGGTGACCAGGACGATTCCTTCGCTCAGGCGTACGAGCATGCGCAATCCCTCGAGTATTTCAGGACGTATTCCGAGAGCAGAGAGGCCAACGAGGACATTGCCCTTATCGAGAATGCGCAAGACAAGTCGCTCGCCGTAAGCTGTAGGGATGCTGCTGATACGAAAATCGATCTGCCTTCCACCGATATTGAGCTTGATGCGCCCATCCTGAGGAAGACGCTGCTCGGCGATATCGAGCTTGGCCATGACTTTCAGACGGGTAATGATCTGGCTTTGGTATTCTTTAAGAGGCGCATGGCGCATTTGTAAAACGCCATCGATCCGGTAGCGCACTTTCAAACCATCTTCGGCAGGTTCGACGTGTATATCGGACGCTCCTTGTTGAATCGCCTCTAATAGCAATGCGTTGAGCAGCTTGACGACAGGCGAGTCCGCCTCTTGCGCCAGGAGATCGTACCCATCGCTTTCTTCTTTGATTTCCGAAAGAGAAGCGCCACCCCCCTTTGTCAGATTGGCGAGGAGATTGGCTGTCGTATCCTCTTTCTGATCAAAACAGCTTTCAATCGCTTTTTCAATAGCCTCGGACGGAGCATATAACTCTTTAAGCGCATAACCTGTGTGGCAGCGCACTTCTTCCAATCCCTCTAGATCGAGAGGATTCGAGACGGCAACAAAGAGAGTATCGCCCTGTTTTTCCAGAGGGAGAATTTTTGTGCGGCGGGCAAGGGCATAGGTAAGCAGGGGGGTTTTATCCTGCACAAGAGGATAATGAGCCAGGTCTCCGGCTTCCGGGATTCCATAAACGTTGGCTCTCGTCATCGAATCGCTCATACTACTTATGTCCGTTTGCCGCAGAAGAAAGTCTTAATACTCTTTCTGAAAAAGCCGCACTGTTCTCTTTCTCGCGCCTCCATGACTCTAGATAAAAACTCAGGAATATCGCCTGGGCGTTTTTGCAACTCCTCCATCCTGAGTTCCTCCATCTTCTCGCGCGAACCAAGGACGATCTTGGGGGTAATGAAGAAAAACATCTCGGTATTGTTATCGATGAGGCGGGTTGACCCGAATAATCGCCCAAGGATAGGAATATCCCCCAGGAAGGGGACTTTGTCCTGTTCATCGACCATCGATGTGCGGCGTAAGCCCCCTATAATGATTGTCTCGCCGTCGATGACCCGCACTTCGTTTTCAATATGGCGTCTTTCCACGTTAGGCCGGTCATCATGATGCGGCTTGGTCGTATCGAAAGTAATGTTTGTCTGCAGAGTGATAAAGCCCGATTCTTCATCTTTGTCTCCTCCATGGCCTCCAGGAGGTGGGCTATGAATAATAGGAGTCAGCATGATGGTAATACCGTACTGCGCCCTCGAAAACGATTTCTCGAAAGCAATACCCTTATTGGTATCGATCGGCGCTGCGCCATTATTGATCGAAATCTCTTCCTGAATAGAAATCGTGGCCGGCGTCTGGTTGACCGTCATGACGGAGGGAGCGGCGTGGAGCTGGATATCTTCCTGCGCCATCAGGAAGCTATAGGTCAGGTCAAAAGCAGGGAAATGCTTGCCGCTGTTTTTGCCTAAGAAAAATGCCAAGACTCCTTTGCCATGAGCGCGCGGAGAGAAAAGCCCGTCGAATTCCACATGATTGCGTTCCGGACCGATTTTGAGAAAATTCAGGCCGAAGTTATTTTGCGTATTGTGTTTTTTCTCAAACAGGAGGACTTCGATCTGCACCATTTTTTTAGGGATGTCGAGCTGGCGGAGCAAATCTTTGATCTTAGGCAGTGCGTCGCGACGCACGACCATCAGAACCGTACCTGTTTTAGGATCAGGAATAAAGCGATCGGATCCCTCTTCGAGTTCAGACTTTATTAGCGTACCGGAATTAATCGGCCGCGGTCCAATCATAAGAGGAGGGACGTTTTGCGGGTAACCATCAGCAGGAGGGGGAGGATTCGGGCCGAGAGGTTTGCTCTGATAAGTGAAATCGACTTCCTTATTAGGTTCGCCGGGGACCATGAGGAGAGAATTATAGACCTTTTCCAATACCTTGGCCAGATCGAGAGGGTCGCTATGGCGGCAGGTATAAAGATAGACGGTCACTTCCGAAGGATCCAATAGCTGCTCCTCGGTCGAATGAACGATTTTTTCCGCACGGTCTACGATCTCCTGCGATCCTATTAACACAAGAGCATTGCCGCTGCTCAGCGATAGGACGGACAACCCTTCGGGCTGCTCCGGTTTTGCATTAGGAAAAGGGGGGCGGGCGGCGCCTCGGTCGACGACATCGCCAAAAAACCCCTGCAGGATTTTCTCCATCTCTTTGACGGCGATTTTGGTGACAGTGATGACCTTTGTCACCTTGCCTTGAGAATCCTGCCATACCGTGCGGTACAAATTGAGCAGGCGCTCGACATCGTCGCGCGATGCCACCAGCGCTATTTTACCGCTGATGTTGTGCACGAAGGTCTGTCTAGCATCAGAAAACCGTTCAAAAAACTGCATCACGCTACGCACCTGCTCGACAGGCGGAGAAAAGACGTAGAAGACCCGCGCGTGCGAAGGGATCCATCTGAGCTGCTCTTCGGAAGAAGCCAGAGCCTGGACGCTCGAGAGATCCTGTTTTAATACATACAACTGTCGGGCATAGATATTCAGCCTTTTGATGCCTATTCCGTTGTGGCCGAGAATGATTTCCAGGGCCTCTCCCCATGATTCTCTAGGGATAGGTATGCCGGAATGCATATTGATCTTAATAGCCGCAAGCTCGGGTGGGACCACGTACAGGTATTCGGAAGCTCCATATTCTACGACCAGGCTGGCAAGCGTCGTCTCCTCCTGATCCCAGAGAGCATACCCTTCTTCATCGCGTTTCGCATCGGCCACAATGGATTCCCGCCAGGCGCTTTCCAATTCGACAATTCGTTTTCTACTGCTATTCAATTGGCTTAGCAGCTGTACGTACTCTTCTTCAGGAGCATTGCATTCACAAAGCCTTGCTGCTTCTGCACTTGCGATTTCAAGTTCACGGCGTGCAGCGGCCAGTTCCTGATTGAGGCTTTTAACCGCATCCCCTTCCTGTTGTCCGGCAGTGGCGGTCGTTGCCAAACGCCGCTTTTCTTCAATAGTCACGGAGGGCAGCGGCGCTGCGGCTATTGTGCATAGAGCGAGAAGAGATCCTAGGAATTTTTTTCTCATGGCGTGGGTTCCTCCGCTCCTCGTTTTGCGAGCGAGATGGGTGCTCTGCGTGTGGATTCATGGATAGCTTTTTTTCTGGTATCGGCACGATGCTGTTTGACGACACCGCCGGTGCGCCCCTCAGCTATGGGTAAAGAGACCATCTGGGCAAACTGGCGCGTTTTATCGAAAAGACGCCCCTTGAGCATGCTACGGCCTTGGTTTTTTTCAAGACTATCGACAACGAACAATTCGCCTTCGCGTTTGAAGGATACGAAATCATCGATTTCGCCGATTTTTTTAAGGCTATACCAGCTGCGATTTTCTTCCTTGAGCCACCAGTCCCCGGGTTTGAGGACGACACGGCGCTGGCCCAGAAGACAGCTGACTTCAGCACTATTGCGCAGGCGGGGAGAAACAAACTCGGTTTCGACCTTGCTCGCGATAGCCGCCGGAGCTGCGGGAGTCAGCGATATGACCCCGCTCATAAAACCGCTGCTGTCCCAAATGCGTATAAAGAGCTTTCCCTGTTCCTGCTTAATAACTTGTGCGAGGGGTTTTTCCGCCGCCATCTCGAGGGGAGCTTTTGCCCAGCCATCGCTCATGTACACAAGAAAATCGCCATCTCGTGCCTGTAAAATCTGCAGCCCCTCGTTATATTCTACGGCGATTTTATAGGCGTTGCCGCTGGCGCCGGCTTCTACTGTGCCGTAAAGCTCAAGAAAGAGATCTTTTGCCCAGAATTGCGCCGAGCGCAAACTCTTTAGCCACGGCTCTTCCTGTGCTAGCGCGAGATTGTCTTGTACAGCTTCGATAAGAAAGGGGATCTCTTGGCGCTGCCCATTTTCTTCACCCTCGAGCGAGACCGTAAAAAAAACAGCATCAGCGTCTTGCGCAGCAGGAAAGACAAATGGAGTTACAGTGAAACAACTTTGCTCCTCGCTCCAGTTCAGCGGCGCAGGAGGGCCATTTCTCACTTTTCCGCCCGCATGGGAGGGTTCCCAATGCAGAAAGAGCTTCTGCCCGCTTGCCACCGCACGTGTTTCTGAAAAGCCATTGATTTTGAGCAACATCTGCGGAAGAGAAGGATTGTAAAAGATATCCGGCCGCGTGTTTTTAGCGCGGACATCGAGAGCGCGTAAAATAGGGGGCGCTTCTTCTCGGGACGCATCCCTCAAGGCCAGCAGCCCCTTTTCGATCTTGCGAAAATCCCAGGAAGGGACATGTGGCGCGCCTTCCAAGGCAGCCTTGGAGGAAGTGCAGACCGATATAAGGACAAACCCCAAAAAAAGGAGCGTTGCGATGGCGGCGCCCGTCCCCAGACGTGACATTGTCTGGAACCACGGAGCAAAAGAAAAACGATGCGACCAGAGAACGTACATGTTTATTGAAGTGGAATTGTCGTAAGTCCGTGATCATCTTAGAAGATCAGAGAAAAAATGACAAAACCTTATATTCTCTTAGTTGCTAAAAATACGCAAAGTTTCTAGATTAATGTTTATAGGGAATAATTTAACGAGTGCTATTATAAGGATGGCGTAGTTATGAGTGGAAATAAAGAACCCAAAAAAGAAGGCCTCTCCGTTAAAGAACTGGAGAGCTTTACCAAAAAACACCGTATGGAAGTCTTCTTCTGCCTGTTTTTTTTCCTGGCAGGAATTTTTGGCTTGATCCTCTGGGGCTCCAGCTGGTGCGTCATCCTGGGCGCTATAGGTGCTATTATCGGCGCATTGATGCCCATTAGAGTTCGGGCCTTTGCTAAAGGCATGTGGCAATTCGTCTTCCGTCAGGACCGCACTACGCAGATTATCATGGCGTCGGTTGCTCTTGTCCTGGCTGTTTTTCTCCCGTTTGTAGTCTTCCTGCTCATCGGGCTGCACGCTGGCAAAAGCATGGCTATGGACGCGCACGAATCTTCAATGGGCAGAATCGAATAGCGCTACCCCTTTAGAGGCAATTGCCTCTTTAGTTTTAAAACCGGGCGAGACGATAGCGGATATAGTCGCGCAGGCCGCTGCCTTCGCAATGGAAATTCTCCTCAAGAAGGGCCAAGCTCTCAGACAGCAGCCCTTTTTTCCTTTTTTCTTCCTTCTGGTCTCCCCATCCGGCCTTTTCCTGGACGGCCAGCCAGGCTTTTTTCTCGTTTTCCTGCCGTCCTAGCGCTTGGTAGAGAAACGCGATGCGCACAAGAGTAAAGGCATGTAAGAGAGAGGTGCCTTTAGCGTCATCGCATTTAAGGAGCTCCTCTTCAAGGCTCAGCATCTCATCAAGGGCATTTTGCATCTCGTGTTGGGCTATGTAGAGGCTGGCGGCCGCAAAACGGGCATGCAGCGGGGAATATTTTTCAACGCGCCCAAGCATCTCTTTGACTTGTCCCGTTTCAAGCGCATCCAGAAGGAGAGGATCCTTGCTGGTAAGTTTTTTTTGAAGGCTTTGGCCGATGTCGTTCGATGAAGACTGCTTAGAAGCGCTTCCAGCGTTTCTGCACGTCCACCACGTAATAGCCGCTGTAAGCACCAGAAGGCCCCCTACCGTGTTCGCGACTCTTCTGGAAACACCCTTTTGAAACCATTCCCGCAACATGACGACTCCCAATTACAAAACGCAAAGGATAGAGGTTGCCTTCGTCTCCTGTCAAGAGTTTGGACATTTCAACAACCTGCAGCCCTGCAGGCTAATGTCATTAACTTAAGAAAGCGTGGCATCTCTTTTTTGGAGTGCGGCGACCTGGCGCCGCTTTTCTTCCGTGCGACTTGGGCAGCACGGCGGCATCGACTTGGGTCTGCCGGGGTTACCCGCGCGTCTAGCCGCGCGAAAGAAAAGCGGCGCCAGGTCGCCGCACTCCAAAAAAGAAATGCGTCGCATCCTTAAGCCTCCCCTAGAAAATGGAGGACCTTCTCTGTGAGGCGGCGATGGCCCGAAGAAAAAGACAATTGCTTCAGCTCGTGGATTCCCACCCACGTATATCCCGGCCAAGCAGCAGGCGTTGAGGTCTCCCATAAGGTCGCCTGCATCGTGACCATGTAGCGGGTGAAGCAGTAGCGGATATCATCAAAGCTGGCGAGTAGTCGGGGGCGTGCAAACCGAGACTTAAGTTCCTGGAGGGCATCGACCTCCGTCCCTTCAAAAAAAGGATATTCAAACAAGCCCGCCATGACCTTGCCCGGGGACACCTGACCTACCAAGACCTTGTCTTCCCATTTTACAACAACCGCTTTTCTCATCAGGCGAACTGCTGCCTTGCCCGGTGATTTCAGCGGCAGCTGCATCGCAATGCCCTTAGCAAAAGCCTTGCATGTCCCGGAGACAGGGCACAACGAACACTGGGGCGCCTTCTTGCACACTGTCGCCCCAAGCTCGATCATAGCTTCCATGGCCACCCACGGCTCATGATCGGGAAGCAGCTGCAGCGTAGCTTTTCGGAACTCCTCTTGCACCTTAGGTTTGGCTATATCTTTCTCTACGAGAAGATAGCGGCTGAGGAAACGGAGGACGTTCCCATCGACAGCGGCAGCTTTAAGATGGAGGGCGAAACTCGCCACAGCACCCACTGTATAAGGTCCAAATCCGGGAATTAGAGCTAAAAGCGACGGACAAGAGGGAAGTTCGCCTCCATGGCGATCCACAAGGTAACGCGCCGCCAGAAGAAGCCTTCGGGCCCTGGCGTAGTAACCCAACCCTTCCCAAGATTTGACAACTTCCTCCTCTTTCGCCAGAGCTAAGGCGGCTATATCCGGAAATCGCTTCATCCAACGAAGAAAATAGGGAACGACGACCTCGGCCCTCGTCTGCTGAAGCATGACTTCCGAAATCCACACGGCATAAGGAGAGACCGCGGAGCCGCGTCCTAAATTTCGCCAAGGAAACGGCCGTTTGGACTTTTCAAACCAAGCGATGAGGCCCGCCAAGTTATCGGCAATATTTTCCTCCATCGGCAATATTTTCCTCTTTATCCTTGAAGTATAGATGAGGAATTCGATTAGTTCCACTCTCGCCTCGGAGGATTCTTCTCTGCTTTAACCGGCAGAACCCCAAGCTAATAACAAAAAAAGTTCGCTATTTTCTCCCCATGGATGCTTTCCTGGCACGCTTTTCGCTGCTTAAAGGGGTACCTAACAAGGGGGCAGCCATGAATGAACAATGGAAAGAGTTCCACGAGCGGCTTCAAAAATCTATGAAACAAGAAATCGGGGCCATGCGCGATATGCTTGCGAACATGAGACAAGAAGAAGTTTGCCTGCTGGCCGGCGACAAGACCTCATGGAATCAGATCATGATCGAACGATCTTCCCTTCTAGAGCGACTCTACGAACTGCGCTCGCAGCGCTTTCACGCGACCGAGCTGCTCGAAAGCATGGCAAAAGACGCCGAACTTCCCTTCGAAGAATTGCTGTGCAGGGCAGGTGAGGATAGTTGTGAATTCCTCTCTATGCGCGAACAACTCACTGCTCTTATGGAAAAAATGAACCAGCAAAATATGCGCAACTCATCGCTCGAGGCCCGCGAATTCAACGCTTCAAAACAAAACCTCCCCTATCCCACACCTGCCCTTCAGGTGTCTCTAAAAAGAAATAAGACAACTATTGCGACATATCCCGATAAACCATGACAATAGACTCTGCATAACCTCTTTTCGTGCCCGTGTGCGTGCCCGTGCCCGTGCCCGAAAAAATTCTTAAGGAAGATTTTCTTGCGCGCAGCTGCCCTTATCTATGGCCCCCACAGCCATCACCTCGACCATCTCGGCCCTTTAAGCCAGATGCTCGGCATTCCGTTACTTTTGACGGATGAAGAGATCTTTTCTCAGGCAAAACACTTTTATCCCACCCTCGATGCCCGTCTTTTTTCTCCGCTCGATATTGCCATCTGCCTCCTGAAAGACCATGAAGCCGTATTTTCCTGTCTTTCGAAGACCCTGATCGACGAGTTATTTTTTTTTGCCGAGCATTCCTTGCAAAAAAAAATTCTCCCCGTTTGGTGTCCGCACGGCAATTCCGATAAAGGCCATACAAGCGGCTTCATGCAGTATCTATGCAAGGAATGGGCAGCTCTAGTCTATGGACCCAGAATGCTGAAGTATTTCCAAGCATGTGGTGTTTTGGAGCATTTACGCGCTTATTGTATGACGGGCAACTATCGATTGGAAGACTATCGTATTCACCAGGAATTTTATGATCGTTTGGGCTTAGATCATATTCGGCGAAAATTGCCTGAGGCTAAAAAAACGTTCCTTTTCGCCCCGACCTGGCATGACAGCGAAGAATCGAGCAGTTTTAATGATGCGTGCGAGATCCTGATCGAAAAGCTGCCCCCAGAGACAAATCTGATCGTCAAGCTCCATCCTAATACCCAGCTCCACGAAGAATGGAAAATTGACCATCTTCTGGAAAAATATAGCGGACATCCACATGTCCTTTTTCTACAGAACTATCCGCATATTTACAGCTTATCTGCCCTTTGCGACCTCTATATCGGGGATGTTTCTTCTATAGGGTATGACTTTTTGACATGGGACAGGCCCATGGTTTTTCTCAATCAACGGCAGATCGATCCCGTGAGCGATCCCGGGGCCTACCTCTTTCGCTCGGGCATTGTTTTATCACCCGCCGACTATCCCCGCATCTACACTCTCATTGAAGAGCTGCTGCCTTTTGACCACAGTCTCTTTTCGCCCATTCGCAAAGAAGTCTATGCCGATACGTTCGGCGAAGAAAAAACGCCCGAAGTACTACGCCTCGAGATCCAGGAAATGCTCGAAAAGCTCTACGAAGAAATCGATTTCATGTAAAACCGTTTTACATATGAATATGCAGCGCGCGATCGGAATCAGTACAGGGCCGGCCACACACCTAGACCACTTGGGTGTGCTCTGCATCCTTTTTGATATCCCCCTCATCGTCACGGATGAAGGCGTTTATGAAACGGCCCGCCGTTTTTATCCACAGCTTGACGTCCATTTGCACTCGTGGAATGACCTGTCTCTCGATTCTCTGGCTCAGCATGCTGATATTCTATTCGGCTGCGGAAAATACTGGGCGGAGAGCCTTCGGCCCGCGTTCGAATGCGTCTCCCCTAAGCAAATGCGCTTTGTCTTTTGTCCACATGGCAATTCTGATAAGGGCCATAGCTTACGTCCCGAGGAAGCCCATCCGCAACAAGATATTGCCCTCATCTATGGCGACCACATGTACGAACTGCTCAAAAATACGGGAGCGCTTAGTTCCATCAACCATGTGATACGTACAGGCAATTATCGCCACAGCTATTACCTGGACCACCGAGCGTTTTACGATGACTTGGCAGGCGAGATGGTTTTCCAGCATCTTCCTAAAGATAAAAAGATCCTGCTCTATGCCCCAACTTGGCCAAATAAAGAAAATCCTTCGCCCGTATTCGATCTATCCGAAGAGTTGATCAAACAACTAAGCCCAACCTTCACGCTGCTCATTAAATGGCACCCTCTTCTTGAAGAATTCTATCCTGGGCAAACCCATCATTTTCTGGGCCGCTACTCAGGTCATCCGGGCGTACATTTCGTCACCGACTTTCCTGCTATCTATCCTCTGCTTATGCGAAGCGACGCCTATATTGGAGATTTTTCTTCCATTGGCTATGACTATCTCCTCTTCGACCGCCCCATGTATTTTCTTCCAAGGTATTTTCTTCCAAGCTCTTCGAAAGCAGGCCCGCTATTCAATTGCGGCTTCACACTTATGCAAGAGCACTTCACCTCTCTAGCTGCGTATCTAGAAAAAACCTGGGAAGAGAATCAAAGCCGTTTTCATGCAGCCAAAAAGGCTCTGTACAGCCATGCATTCGGCGATCCAAAAGATAGTAAACATCTGAAAGAGGAAATTTTCGAGACTATAAGAAAAACGTGCGCGAAAGCCAGTGGCGGCTGAAGTTGTAATTGCAAATCATTTTTGAAGATTTTTCACCACAGAGCACACAGAGAACACAGAAAAGATTAACGCAAAGACGCCACGCCGCGAAGACGCAAAGACAATACATTTTCATTTTCTCCGCGTCTTTGCGTTGATACCCTGCGTTCTCTCTTGCTCTGTGTTCTCTGAGGTAAAATTATTTCTTACCTTTTCCGCATCCACATCCAGACCCATGCGTATGGGAAGAGTCCGGAGATATCAGCATGTCTAATTCTGCCGGCGGATCCTCGCAATTAGCAAAAGCAGCTACCTGCGTCAAAGAAAAGACGGCTGCCAATAGGAACTTTCCTAGAATTTTCATAGATTTCCCTTGTTTAAAGAAGAGTTATTTTTTGCCTTTCGCACACCCGCATCCACCTGAGGAAGGCTTAGCAGGTTGTTGTGGAGCAGGTTTAGTTTCATTCGCAGCGACATTTGGATTTGCATCGTTTGTAGAGCCTTTGTCCTTATTGCTTTGGTCGCTATTGGCATAAGCGGCTACAGCAGCTAAAGAAAAGACACCAGCGAATAGATATTTCCACATATTTTTCATAATGAACTCCTACAGTAAGAGGTTAATACAGGTATAAGCTAAGACGTTTTGTCAATTAGGTCAAGGGAGGCAATACTGTAACGTAGTCGATTTCCGAAAAATTCTCGATCACAGGCAGTGCCTCTAGATCATATGTGCAGTCTCCTTCTCGCAAGAGATGGACTTTGTGGGCGATTCCCACTTCGAGCCCCTGTGGAAAAATTCCATCCAATCCTGAAGTAATCAATAAATCGCCCGGTTGCAATAAGGGCAAGCCATTTCCTGGACTGTCAAGAGGCTCGCCTGTACGCAGGTCGCGCGCGCCGCCTTCTGCATCGGCTGTGTCATAGTTGAAACCGACGCCATGCAGGACAGATCGCCTGGCGCGCCACAAAGGTAAGCTACTTCCGTAGAGCTCTCCCTTCGCGAGGCAATAGTCCCCCCATCCTTGCTGCAAAGATCTCCGCAAATCGAATAGAGAGGCAAGGACATTTTTCTCTTCGTGCAAAGAGGAATATAGGCCGCTGCGCTTTTGTAAAATCGCTGCCAGATGATCGATCATCAGAAGGATGGCGCGATGGCTTTGTTCGCCGCGAACAGCGCGGACCGATGGGACAAGACGCGCATCTGTGATAAGACGCACTTCCGAGCGTCTCCGTTCTACGTGCTCAATGACCCCTATGAGAGCGTTGCCGATGACGACAGGACTATTGTGCGCAATGACTTTTACGCCTAGTTTCTCATTGTCTTCTTCGCCAACATCGAGCCACAAGGTGCTTCCCCAATGCCGCGGCTCGCGAAAGATCACTCGTGCAGGCAGTGATTGCAAATGAAATTGCAAGCGATGGGCCAGGATACGTGCCCTTCTTTTAAAAAATTCGGTCCATTGCAGATCGACCGTCTCGCGTCCCTGTAGTTGCTGCAGCCAAACCATTTGACGCGCGATAAATTCGTCCGAGGCCAATATGTTCTGCAAGACAGCGCATTGGTTGCGCAAGAGAAGGTTTTCTTTTTCGAGCTCCGCCATTTTTTTGCTGGTTCCAGCGGAAGGGGCCGTTTTTTGCGCACCGAAGCCGGCGGTTTGCCAATCACGAATAAAAGACCACAACGGAGCACAAGAGGCCACGCTGCGATTTTTCAGCGCGCGCGTTATCCCTACAGGCAGGCTGACAATCGCCATGACGGCGACTCCAAGACAAAGAAAGTGAAGAGATGACGATCTACGCATGAAGATTACCTAATACTCCCGCATCGCTGCGCGACGCCAAGCCTATCGCTTCTTTATTTAATCCCGCCAGATTTATTCTGCAGCCGAGGGCGAACAAATTGCGCATCTCTTTTATGGAGTGCGGCGACCTGGCGCCGCTTTTCTTTCGGGCGACCTGGCGCCCGAGGGACACGTCCGAGCCGATGTCTAACAAAGCGGCGCCAGGTCGCTGCACTCCATACCAGCTTCAATCTGAATAAAACTCGCCTTCGGACTCCTTAAGTTAATGATATTGGGGCGTGAGCCCACGGATAATAAGATGTCTGCAGCGCGCCCTTTCCTCGGCATAACGTTTTTTTGTATTGTAGCAAAATGAAAGGACTTCCTATCATAGCCTTCCCTTTATATGGGGCGTTAGCTCAGTTGGTAGAGCGCCACGATGGCATTGTGGAGGCCAGCGGTTCGACCCCGCTACGCTCCAATCCCTATATCCTTTTGAAATGCGCTGACTTGTCAGCGCTTGCGTAAACATCGACTTGTCGATGCCTCTTTTTTACCCATTGGCATGAAGCAGATTTTATACTATGCGGTAGTAGATATCGAACGGGAGATCATGGCTCCGCGCAAAAAAATCTATGGGGAATCAATCTTTATCCAGACAAGTCCGGCGAGGAATTGATCGAGTTTGACTCGATGATTAACTTAAGACCTTCTCAAGGAAATCGATCCCGAGACGTAAATGACCCAGCGACTCGCCAGAAAATTATTGAAATCATTAACCGCCTGGTCCAACAATCATGACGATGGAATTTCAGCATCGATCTCTAGCCGCAGGAAGATGGATCAGCTTTTCGCTCGCTGAACAATTGGGCAATATCGGCGGCGAGGTGAATCGTGTAATTCGTGCTCGAGGAGATGAAAAGCGCTTCGATAATGCTGTCGTGCGTACTCTCGAACTTTTCGATCTAACTTTAAGCGATCCTCGCTGGCGCAAACGCCTTAAAGAATTGGCTCGGGCTCGAGAACTTTTTTGCGCTGCAGTACTTGGAAGCCCTGAATACGGAACCTCGCTCGAAGATCTCAATACTTACTTTTTCCATTTTGCCTACGCAGCTCAATCCAAACGATAGATACCACCTTGTTCCCGACTCATCGGACAACCGATGCCAAAAAGCACACGATATGTGTACTTTTTGGCATCGGTCTTGGATGAAACTCTTCAACTTCCTGTATCTTTAGCGAAAAAATCGGTCGCGCGCATAAGCGCATCCATGATTCCCGGCTCGGTCGCAGAGTGGCCTGCATCCTGGATAATCTGAAACTGCGCTTCCGGCCATGCCCGATGTAATTCCCACGCGCTCTCGATAGGACACGGAATGTCGTACCGCCCCTGCACGATGAAACAAGGGATATGACGGATCTTATTCACATTTTCCAAAATCCAATTGTCCGTTTTTAGGAAAGCATTGTGGATAAAATAATGGCATTCAACCCGCGCTATGGAATCAGCAGTCGCATCTGCCGTAAAATTAGCAAAAAGAGCCGGATCAAACCAGAGTTTGGATGTCGCCCCTTCCCAACCCGACCACGCCTTAGCAGCCTCGCTTCTTACTTGGTCGTCTGAAGAAGTAAGCCGTTTATAGTAGGCGGCGACAAAATCATCACGTTCGTCAGCAGGAATTGGAGCGCAATAATTTTCCCATAGATCGGGATAGATATGATGGGCGCCGAATTGATAATACCAGCGAATTTCTTTAGGCCGGCATAGGAATACTCCCCGGAGCACCATCCCGCGTACTCGTTCCGGACACTTGATCGCATAGCACAAAGCTAATGTGCAGCCCCAGGAACCCCCAAAAACATGCCACTGCTCCACGCCTACAAGTTCTCGCAACCTCTCGATATCGTCAACGAGATCCCACGTAGTATTATTCTCCAGACCGGAAAACGGCATGCTTTTGCCACACCCTCTTTGATCAAAAAGAATGATGCGGTACACCTGCGGATCAAAAAACCGGCGATGATAGGGATCCAACCCAAGCCCCGGGCCGCCATGAAGAAAAAGAATAGGCTTGCCTTCGGGATTGCCGCATTCCTCCCAGTAAAGTTCATGTCCCCCTTCGACGGAAAGGAAACCCGTCCGGTAAGGCTCGATCGCCGGATACAATGTGCGTAAGCTCTCAGCGGCAACCGGCATCGCCCACAAGAAAACCGCAACCAAAACCCAGCACTTCAGAAAAGAAAACACTCTTCGCATATCGTTGTCCCCCAAAGTCATTATCAACCCCGGATCTTAGCCTTTTCTTAACATTTGCTAAAAGAGTTTTTACCATCTCTAACCCATATGTCACCTTGAGCCGCCCGTCCAGGATCTATTTTAGCGACAATCGACCTTCAGAAACACTTGCGATTTTGGATTTTGTTATCTAAGATGTAGACTCCTCACGCACAGGATAATTTGTAGTACATGCAACGATTGAGTTTAGCTATTGCGGACCTTAGAAAAGCTGGCAGGCAATATCGCGTTTGGCTCCACTTAGGACTCTTGGAAGTTAAACAGCGATATCGCCGTTCTGTCCTTGGTCCTTGGTGGATTAGCATTAGTATGCTCATTTTTATTTTGGCCATGAGCGTCGTCTTTAGTCGTTTGTTTAGTCAAAGCCTTGCTGAGTATATCCCCTTTTTTACTGCCGGCTTCCTTCTCTGGTCATTTATCTCCACTAGCATCAATGAATCGACAGAGCTCTTCAAAATGCATAGTGGGTTTATTAAGCAGATCAATCTGCCTTACAGCCTCTATGCCCTGAAGTTCTTTACTAGAAATGTCATTATTTTAGCCCATAATTTTGCTGTTTATTTTCTTATTATGATTTTTTTCCAACTCAATCCGGGATGGACCGGTCTGCTTGCAATCCCGGGCCTGGCGCTTCTCTTCATCAACACATATTGGATTTGCTTGGCGGTTGCGATTATCAGCACGCGCTTTCGCGACATGGTACCCATAGTTAACAGCTGCATCCAAATGCTGTTTTTTATCACCCCCATTTCGTGGATGCCTAAGTTGATTGGGGAAAGTTCCATCATCATAAAACTGAATCCCTTCGTATACTTTCTAGAGGCGGTTCGCCAGCCCCTTCTGGGCATATCCCCCCCCTTAAGCGTATGGGCAATTAATACCTGCATAGCGACTGCTGGTTTATGGCTTACTTTACGTCTTTTTGGCTCTGTACGAACACGCATAGCGTTTTGGGTGGATTAGATATGGCGAGTATTGAACTGGAAAACATGTGTTTAGCTTACCCTATTTATGGAACAAACTCCCGTTCCCTCAAGACTAGCGTACTCAATTTTGCGACAGGCGGCCATCTCAACAAAGACGCTAAGACAGTAACCGTCGAGGCGCTTAAGAACATCAATTTGAAGCTGGCAACCGGAGATCGACTAGGTCTTGTCGGTCATAACGGCGCAGGCAAAACAACTCTTCTAAAAGTCCTTGCACAAATTTATGAACCGTCCAGGGGCACATTAAAAATCACAGGCAAGACCAATTGCCTCTTTGATATCATGGTGGGAATGGACACTGGCCTGACCGGCTATGAAAACATCATACTTCGCGGACTTATTCTCGGATTTTCCAAACGAGACGTGGAAAAAGTAATCCCAGAGATCGAAGAATTTGCAGAATTAGGCGACTTTATAAAAATGCCGCTTAAAAGTTATTCTGCCGGCATGATGCTTCGGTTGGCTTTCGGCATAGCCACAAGCATTCGTGCTGAAATTTTATTAGTGGATGAAGTCATGAATGTTGGAGATGCCCGTTTTATGGAGAAAGCCAAGGTGCGCGTCACTAGCCTGATCCATCAATCTGAAATTATGGTCCTATCCACGCATGACCACTCCTTGATCAAAGAATTTTGCAACAAGGCCATCTGGCTCGAACATGGCCAAATTAAAGCTTTCGGGCCGATCGATGAAGTGTTTGATAAAATGGAAAGGTACAAGACAAAGCAAGAGTGATTTTTTCCCAATATGAACAAATGTCAATTCGGTGCTGAGATGAAAAAAGAAAAGCTTGCGATTGTGAGTAGTCACGATGATTTTTGTGGCATTGCGAGCTATTCAAGAACACTTGCTAAAGGCCTTTCTAACCATTTTGAGGTTACGATCATTTCCTTAAATGTAGAATTACTCCGTAAAGGGGATTCGAAAGCCGCTAATGTCCATATCAAAAGAATTTGCGATCAGCTCAAGACGTTCGATTGTGTGAGCATCCAGTTTGAAGAGGGTCTTTTTGGCACCAGTATTCGATCCATCAAAAAGCGTTTTTTTGCCATTGCCAAATCCTGCAAAAAACTGACTTTGACCATGCACAGCTATTACGATAAAGTAAAGTATCCCAGCATTGTTTCCTTAGGTAAAATTCTGCTGACCGGCAAATTGATGAATTATATTATGGACCTCAAAGCTACTTATTCCTCAAACAGACATTTGCCGCTCCTTAATAGCATTATTCGATATTGCATAAAGAAGAATGTCCCAATTATTGTCCATAATAAAAGAGTTCGTGAGTTAATCGAAATTAAATTTAAATACAATAATGTTTTCGATCACCCACTATGTTACTACGATCAAGGTCATATCCAATCTATAAGCCAAATGTTTACGCGAAAAGATTTTTGCCAGTCCCTCACTCTCGATGAAAATAAGACCTATATTGGCCTTTTTGGTTTCATTTCCAACTCTAAGGGACATGCTACTGCAATTAAAGCGCTCGAACACTTGCCCGAAAACTATGAACTCCTTATTTTTGGAGCCCAGCATCCCCACTCCATACGACTGCAAGAGTCCCTGAATGCATACATTGAAAGTCTGTTGAAAATCATTGAGACAATGAAATTATCCAACCGAGTCAAATTCCACAGATCGGCGAACGACGACGATTTCCTAAAATTCATGATTAGATGCGACTTTAATGTTGTACCCTACTTAGAGGTAAACCAAAATGCCTCAGGTATTGCTGCATTATCCTTGGAAGCCAATTCAAAAACCATTTGTTCGCAGAACCACACCTTCTTTGAGTTAGAAAAATATGCGCCGAACTGCTTTAAAATTTTCACGATCGGTAATCATCTCGAACTCGCCAATGCGATATTAAGCTACCGCAAATCCGAGTATAGTTCGAGCTTGCAAGAGTATCACAAGAGATACAACATCCACACGAGCGCAGAGCTCTATAAGAGACTGTTTGCAGAAGTCTAAGGATTAATAACTAAACAGAGACATGACAAGAGGTTGATAGATGAAAGTCGCATTGATTACCGGGATCACAGGACAGGACGGATCATATTTGGCCGAGTTTTTGCTAGAAAAAGGATATACTGTTCATGGGATTGTCAGAAGATCGTCCTCGCCTAACTTGGACCGCATCACACATCTATGCGAAAACCCCACGCTGAAAAATCGCTTTTTTCTTCAGCATGGTGATTTGAGCGATGCCTGCAGCTTAAGACGGATTGTCGACCTGGTTCAGCCCGATGAAATCTATAACCTTGGCGCCATGAGCGATGTCAAAGAATCATTCGACACGCCCGAGTATACAGCCAACATCGACGCGCTCGGCACATTGCGCCTATTGGAAATCATCCGTCTAGCAGCGCCCGAAATCAAATTCTACCAGGCCTCCACTTCGGAACTCTACGGCAAGGTGCAGGAGACACCTCAAAAAGAAACAACCCCGTTCTATCCCCGCTCGCCCTATGGAGTCGCTAAACTATATGGCTATTGGGCCGTTGTCAATTATCGCGAAGCTTATAACCTCTTTGCCTGCAATGGTATTCTCTTCAACCATGAAAGCCCAAGACGTGGAGAGCACTTTATTTCAAGAAAGATCTCTTTGGGCGTAGCGCGCATCAAGAAGGGGCTGCAAGAAAAGCTCGTAGTCGGCAATCTCAACGCAGAGCGCGATTGGGGATATGCCAAGGACTTTGTCGAGGGCATGTGGCTGATGCTTCAGCACAAACATCCCGTAGACTTTGTCTTAGCGACCGGAACAGTAACGTCTGTCCGCAAATTTGCCGAACTCGCTTTCCAAGAAATCGATTGCGAAATCGTATGGGAAGGGAAAGGGCTTAACGAAATCGGCAAGGACCGCAAAACAGGCAAAGTATTGATCGAAGTCTCAGCAGACTTCTTTCGCCCGGCAGAAGTCGACTTTTTACTTGGCGATGCTGCCAAAGCTAAAAAAACACTCGGATGGCACCCCAAAACGACGATCGAAGAACTCGTCAAGATGATGGTGCAATCCGATCTCGATCACGTTGGCAACCCGGCCTTTGCCTCCTCGATGCCTCTATTTTAATCTATGTTAGCCAATGAAAGTTAGTTTTGGAATAGGCGAGACAAATTTTCCTCCCCTCTTAAGAAAATCCGTTTCCCTTTCGAGAAATTCTTTCATAAAGTGATAGGGGAAAGCCAGTAGGTAATCAGGGTTCATGGATCTAGCTTCTTCTTCTGAAATAATCGGTATCCTTGTGACCGTTTGTCTTCCCCATTTGATAGGATTTCGGTCTGCCACATAGGGTACTAGATCAGGCCCTATGCCGTAATACGCTAGAATTGTGTTGCCCTTAGTCGAGGCGCCATAGCCGATGACTTTTTTACCCAATTTTTTCTGCTCCTTAAGAAAGGAAATCATCTCATTTTTATTCTTTTCAACTCTGGATGCAAAAGCGAAATAAATAGAAGGTTTTGTAAGATCAGCATTTTTTTCGCGTTCGCGCATGGCCCTTACAGCCTCGGTTTCTTTAGCTTTTCCTTTATGCCTTATGTACAATCTAAAACTTCCGCCATTGACATTGTTTAATTCAACATCTTCGACTTCCATTCCTATTTTTGACAAAATATGTTCGATAGATGTCAGGGAATAGTATTCCAGGTGCTCAGCACAGATCGTGTCGAAAGAATTCAGCTCTAGCATGGTAGGCAGATAACTTAGCTCGACAATCCATAGGCCGTTTTCATCCAGTATCTTGTTAATGTCTTTAGCAAATTGTACCGGATCTTCAAGATCGTAGAACATCGCAATACTGGTAATGATCTTAGCTTTTTTGTTCCCCATTTTGGCGATATAAGCATCGGCACTAAAGTATGTGTTGATATGCAGATCGCAACTTTGAGGTTTGATATTCTTAGCGGGGTCGATTCCCACTCGGAATAAATGCTGTGGATAAAAGCTCAGGAGCGTTCCGTCATTGGAGGCTATGTCGATCACGACATCGCCTTTTTCAAGAGGTATTCGCGTGCGTCCAATGGCTTGATCCACTATGGATTTTAGCGCTATCTTCATGGACATGTTTACACCCGACATGTACCAGTATTGGCTATACATTTCGTCAGGGTCAACCGTATGCTTAAGTTGAACGAGTCCAGTATTTTCGCATAACGAAAGTACCACGGGGTGATCTTCCGGGGCAGGATCGGAAGGCAGTGGAAAACTGGATATGGGGAGCTTCCCAAGATCAAAAACATCAACGAGAGGGGCCTCAGATATTCTGCAAGTACTTCTCTCTTTCATCTTCATAAATTTCCACCTTGTATTTTCTGTAAAGTGTATGGAGACTTCGGTTAGTGCACAATTTGCGCACTAGAATACTTTTTACGGGTTTCCTAGCCTAGGATTTTTTAGGAGGAAACTCTGCTTTCATCATGATGTGCACAAGCTCTTCCAATGAGGTATTGTGAACCCAGCCGAGTTTTTCCTTTGCCTTGGAAGGATCGCCAATTAAAATATTGGCTTCTGCGGGCCTGAAAAATTCTGGGGAAACCTCTACAACAACCCTTCCCGTATCGCGATCTATCCCTTTTTCATGAACGCCATTACCTTCCCATGCGATTTTCATGCCAGCTTCCAAAAAAGCGAGCTCTACGAATTTCCGGACTGTTGTTGTCTGGCCTGTTGCGAGAATAAAATCTTCAGGTGCGTCGTGTTGGAGCATCCTCCACATGCCTTCCGCAAAATCTTTTGCGTATCCCCAATCTCTTTGTGCATCGAGATTTCCTAATACAAGCTTTTCTTGAAGGCCTTTATGGATGCGGACCACAGCCAGAATAATTTTTCGCGAGACAAACGTCTCGCTTCTTCTGGGACTCTCGTGATTGAAAAGGATACCGTTACAGGCGAACAACTCGTAGTTCTCTCGATAGTGGACAACAGCCCAAAAAGCGTAAAGCTTTGCGATCCCATAGTGAGATCGTGGGTGAAAGGGGGTCTTTTCTGTTTGCGGCACTTCCTGTGCCTTTCCAAATAATTCAGAACTTGTTGCTTGGTAGACTCGTGCAGAAGAACAATGATTTCTTACGGCCTCTAAAAGACGCAATGTTCCCATTGCAGCAATATCTGCCGTATATTCCGGCTGATCAGAAAATCCCAGCATGTGGCTCATGGCTGCCAAATTGTACACTTCATCCGGCCGAACACGATCTACAATCTGTTTTAAACTGGAAGAATCGCTTAGATTGCCTTCATGGAGGAAAAATCGCGCTTGCAGTGACGCATCGTCACATAAGTGCCGGATACGATCATAGGAAGAAGTGTTGCGGACTAGACCATGGACCACGTATCCCTTTTCTAAGAGCAACTCTGCAAGATAGGATCCATCTTGACCGGTTATTCCTGTAATCAATGCATTTTTCATATGGCTGCCTGTGCGCAAAAAAGGCAGTATACCCCAGAACCGCATTTTCATGGGCTTACGTACGAAAAACAAAGGTTCCTGCTACAACCTTTTGTCATAAGCCTTCATACTAAGGACTTATATTACGGATGCTCGATAAGTCGCATGAGCTCAATACGAAGTGTTATCCAGGCTTATCTTAGGGAACAACTCCAAATATTTTTTTGAGTGTCAATGAATCGACGTTGTTGAAAACTGATGCTGGTCGCTAAATTCATTGTGCTTGTCCCATCGAGAATATAAGCTGCAATATTTCTCGCGGCCTGTGCGGGATTATCGAGAGAGATTGTAGGCAAATCTTTTAGGTGGGGTACACCTAGCATTGACTCTGGGGATGCTAAGAAAGGAGTGCCATAAGAAAGAGCTTCCGCCATCTTGAATTTCAGCCCAAATGTGTTTTTAACCGGACAAATGAAAAGCTGGCAATTTAAAAATTGTCGTTCTACTTCACAGGCATCGGATTTTCCCAGAAGATCGACAGATGGGTGATGAAAAGAAATGTCATTAGCAGATGCTCCAATGATCGTAAAACGAACGTCCGGTACGATTGCTGTAACAGCTGGTGCAAGTTTGGTAATGATGTACGCAATTGCTTCTTTGTTTGGGTAATGCGCGATATTCCCGACGAAGAAAATAGTGCGAGATGAATTGGGTTTCCATTGTTGCACTTTCGTATCTAAGTACGGTGTTATATACATGCCCTTGCGCTTGGGAACATCTGGAGGACCAAGTGCAATAATCTTGTCCATTGATCGGAAAATAGACTGTTCATAGAGCCATAAACGGGCAATACCCATACTCTTTACTGTCCTTTTCAACCAAGTCTTGGAAACTTTAAGAGAATCCCAATAGAATGCAGTTTCACGATTGAGAGTAACAAGCACAGTTCTAGGCGCCGCCTTGATTGCCTGTGGACAAACCATAGCACTGTATAAAAAGTTCACGAGCAACATATCCGCACCAAACGAGGCAAGAACGTCAACGATAGCGCGGTCAACTTGAGGTTGATTCTTGAAGTAATAGTCATATGGAAACTCGGTCAATCTTCGTGCCAATGTCCGTTTTGGCGCAGGAGTGTCTTGCAAGGCAACAAAACTGCCAGCGACACCAAGGCTATTTAGATAGGAGAGTGAATCTGCCCTG